>Ga0209458_1000016_pt1 | contig 128121 bp, 112 predicted proteins | sample WorMetLIZAISLAND_FD_187411 | JGI IMG/M metagenome (GOLD analysis project Ga0209458, IMG submission 187411) | Marine gutless worms symbiont microbial communities from Max Planck institute for Marine Microbiology, Germany - Inanidrilus manae... ...
TCTTCTGCAAACTCAAAGAATTCAAACGCATCGCCCTGCGCGCCGACAAAACCGACCAGAGCTTCGCCGCCTGCATCCATCTCGCCGCCGCCATCATCAATTCAAGATGAATCTCAACAGGCCCTAGGCCACGCCCCGAAAGGGCGCCGAAATGGCGCGGCTCCAGCGCCAGGGTCTCCTCGATGTCGGCCAGCGACTCCTCGTGCCGTCCCAGCAGATAGTTGACCGTCGCCCGCTTGTTCCACCCTTCGGCAAAGCCGGGCGCGATGTTGACGATCTGGTCGAAGTCTTCCAGGGCGCCGCGATGATCGCCGCGGTTCATGGCGGCGATACCCTTTTGCATCAACAGGCTGACGGCCTCGTCGCTGTGCTCGATCCAGATCTGCCAGATCGAGGCTTCGAGGGCGAAGGCCTCGTTCGGCCCCGGCGCCTGCTTGAGCTGGTCGAACAGCGCCTCGAGGCGCGCATCGCCCTGATCGGCGCCGGCGGCGGAGGCGGCGAAGACGACCGAAAGGGCCATCGCTATTGCACGAATGCGTCTCACCCTATTGATTATGGAGCAAAACGGGTGCTTGCCAAGCACTCCTCCGGAGGCGCCCCTCACGTTCCGATGAGGCAGGCCGGCAAGGAAGAACAGATAGTTGAAGGAAAACGGCTTTTTCAGCGTCGACTATGCCGAGGCTCGGCGCAAGTTCCTTGACGCCGGTAGTCGATGGGGCGCCGTCTTGGAGAGCCATGCCAGCCCGGCACGCGGCCCGGAGGGTGAGCCGCTCCATACGGACGTCGCCTGGGTCGGATCGCCGGAGGCGGAGAACGTCCTGGTGACGCTGTCCGCCACGCATGGCGTCTAGGGCTTTTGCGGCTCCGGCGCACAGGTCGGCAGCCTGGAGGCCGGACTCGCCGAGGAGCTGCCTACAGGCGTGGCGCTGATGCAAATCCATGCCATCAATCCACACGGCTTCGCTTGGCTGCGCCGCGTGACCGAGGACAACGTCGATCTCAATCGCAACTTCGTCGACCACAGAGCGCCCTATCCCGAGAACCGGGGTTACGCCGAACTGGCCGAAGCGATCGCGCCGCGCGAATGGAACGACGCAGTGATCGCAGCGACCGATAAGGTCCTCGCGGCCTATGCCGAAACGCACGGCGCCTGGGCTTTGCGCGAGGCGGTTTCGGCCGGGCAGTACAGCCATCCCGACGGAATCTTCTATGGTGGCAGCGCGGAAACCTGGTCGCACGCCAAGTTGATCGAGATTTTCCACGACAAGCTTTCCCGGGCGCGCCGCATCGCGGTGATCGACTACCACACTGGGCTCGGGCCGCGCGGCCATGGCGAGCGCATCTGCGTTCATGCGCCCGGCTCCGACGCCCTGAAGCAGGCGGAGGCGTGGTACGAGGACGATATCACCTCGCCGGCCCTTGGCACGGCCTCCTCGGTGGAGATCACCGGCTTCAACGTTCAGGGCATGGAAGCCGCAGTCCCCCGGGCGAGCGTCATTGCGATCGCCCTGGAGTACGGTACCCAGCCGACCGAGCTGGTCCGACTTGCGTTGCGCGCCGACAACTGGTTGCACCTCCATGGCGACCCGGGCTCGGCCAAGGGGCGCGGCATCAAGCAGCAGATCCGCGACGCCTTCTACCAGGACCAGGACGACTGGAAAGAGATGGTCTTCGCCCGTGCCCTGGAGACCCAGCGCCTGGCTCTGCGCGGCTTGGCGGAGGCCTAGCCCGGAGACGGCTCCACGACTGCCGTCGCGCGGGCCCGACCACAACGCGAAAGGGAGGCCATGGCGGAGCGGCCGTCGCGCGTGTTTCTGATCGCCCTGGTGGCCGTCACGGCGATCGGGCCGCTCGCCATGCAGATCTTCCTGCCGGCCCTGCCGATCATTCAGGCCGACTACGGTGTCGCGCCGGGCACTGCGCAACTCGCGCTCAGTATCTCCATGCTGTCGATCGCGCTCTCGACCTTGGCCTATGGCCCGTTGTCGGATCGCTTCGGGCGCCGTCCGGTGCTGATCGTCGGCCTACTGATCTTCCTGTTCGGCAGCCTGATCTGCAGCCTGGCACCGGACATCTGGACCCTGATCCTAGGCCGCGTCGTACAGGCTGCCGGCGGCGCCTCCGGCATGGTGCTGGCACGCGCCATGGTGCGCGACGTCTACGCCCAGGAGAAGGTCGCCAGCGTGATCGCCTATCTCACCATCGCCATGGTGGTGGCGCCGATGCTGGCCCCGGCGATCGGCGGCTTCCTGACTGAGCTTTGGAGCTGGCGGGCGAACTTCGTCTTCGTCGGCTTGGTCGGCGTGCCCATTGTCGCCCTGGTGGTCCTGCGCCTCGCCGAGACCAACAGCCAACCGGCCCACCACCGGGGTGTAGGCGGCATGTTAGAAGGCTTCGCCCTGCTGCTGCGCTCGCCGATCTACTGCGGCTATGCCTTCAGCGGCGCCTTCGGCCTCTCCGGATTCTTCGCCTTCGCCGCCAGCGCCCCCTACGTGATGGTCAACGTCATGGGCCGGCCCGTCACCGAGTACGGCCTTTACTTCGTCATGATCTCGCTCGCCTTCATGGCCGGCAACTTCGCCAGCGCACGCCTCTCCGAGCGCTTCGGCAACAACCGTATGATCGTCGTCGGCTGTGCCGTTGCGCTGACCGCCGCGCTGATCGAGGCCGCGCTTCTGCTGGCCGGCTTCTGGGTGCCGCTCGCCATCTTCATCCCGACTGCGGCGATTGTCTTCGGCAACGGCCTGGCCATGCCGAACATGCAGGCCGGCGCACTCGGCGTCTATCCGCGCTCGGCCGGCACCGCCTCGGGCCTCAGCGGCTTCCTACAGATGGCGATTGCCGCCGTCTTCGCCCAGACCGTCGGCACGCTGCAGGGCGATACGCCCTACGTGATGATCGGCTTCATGGTGCTGGTCCTCACCCTCTCCGCCGGCTCCTTCCTGGCCGCACTTTCGTTCGAGCGAGCCCGTCTGGCGGCCGGAGCGGGAGAGACTTAGGGCGCCTAAACCAGCTCCCGCTCCACGACGCCGGTGAGGCAGCCGATGGCACCGGCGGCCTTGGCGAGTTCGCTGGCCGGCACCGCCACGCACTCGATGCCGAGACTCTCGTAGAACGCCTGGGTTGCCGGGTTGCCCCCGACCATGAGGATCTTGCGCGGGCCCAGGGTGACGAAGTTGAAGGCGCGATTCTGGCTCGGCTCGTGCTCGTCGGGCAGGAAGGCGACCTGGTAGCCGCGGGCGCGCAGCGCTTCGACTGCGGCAAAGGGGGTGCGCCGCGGCCAGGCAATCGCCAAGTCCTTATCGGCGATGCGCAACATGCCCATCAGGTGCATGGTACCGTAGGGCATGTCGACGGCGATCGTGGTCACGCCCATCTCGGCCAGCACGGCCGTGATCTGCGCGATCGCCGCATCGTTGGTACGCAGGCCGCTGCCGATCACCACGGTCTCCGGATCGAGCCACATGGCGTCCGCCCCTTCGAAGACGGCTGTGCCCTGCAACGTGCGGAGGACCGGCACGCCGAGGTCGGCCAGACGGCGGGCGACCTGCCGTTCCTCACCGGCGCGCACGGTGGAGGCCGGGCGAGCCAGGACCACGCCCTCCGGGGTCATGAACATGAGGTCGGCGCAGAACATCTGGTTCGGCCGTATCGGTCCTTGCGGCTCGACATAGTGCACGGTGACGCCGGCCTTGCAGTAGGCCTGCGCTATGCCGTCGTGCTCGACCTGCGCCATGGCCAAGTCGAGCGGCGCCAGCATCTGCACCGCGTCGGGATCGTTCGAGGCGGCCAGCTCCGGCCCCGGCTTGTGCAGCAGCACGGCCTTGAGCGCCGCCCATTCGCTGTTGACCCCGCAGGCGCCCCAGACGTCGCCGATCTCCTGGCGTAGCGGCCGGACGCGCGGCGACCAGCCCTGGCCGCCGTAGGCCGCACTGGAAAAGCTCGTCTTCACCAGATCGTCCAAGCGGCTCATGTCCTTTCCCTCCCCGCTATCTTGCCGGCGCAGCCGGCAGGATAAGGGTCGCCGCGAGCGGCCTGCAAGGCAGCAGCCGGGTGCACACCCATGATCGCGGCCGCACGGCCGAGCCCCGCGGCGCGATTGCCAGAGCGCGCATTGGCCGCTAGACCGGGTGGACTCTCGCGGGGCAAAGACGTGGCCAGAAAAAAGAAGAAGGTTGTCCTCTGCTGGGAACTGGGCGGCGGCACCGGCTACACCAGCTGGATGGTCGAGATCGCCCGGGGACTGCAGGCAGAAGGCTGCGCGGCGGTGCTGGCGCTGCGCGAGCTGGTGCCCGTTATCCACCTGACCGCCGGACTCAAGGCGCCGGTGCTGCCGGCGCCGGTCGCGCCGGGCAGGTTGCCGAAGCCGGCGCGCGGTCGCGGCTTTCATCCCAACGGCTTTGCCGATCTCATGCTGGCCAACGGCTTTGGCCAGACGCACGAGCTGAACGCCTTGGTGCGGGCCTGGCGCGGCATCATCGACCAGGTCAAACCGGACTTGATCGTCGGCGCCTATTGCCCGGTGCTCGGCGTGGCGGCCTACGGGCGCGTCCCCCTAGCCTTGATCGGCTACGGCTACACCCTGCCGCCGGCCGACCAGGCACGCTTTCCGCTATTCCGCGGCAAACGTGACGCCTACGCTGATCAGGACGAGATGCTGACCCGCGTACGGCGGGTGCAGGGGGCCCTCGGCGCGCCGCTGCCCGAACGCCTGACCGATATTCACCGCGGCGATACCCGCTTTCTCCTCAGCTTTTCGGAGATCGACCCTTACAGGGCCATGCGCCAAGAACCGTCCGTCGGCGCCTTGGAGGATCTAGGTCCGATCCTGCCATTGCCGCTGGAGCCGCGCTTCTACGCCTACCTGGTCAGCGGCAAGCCCTTCGTGCGAACCGTCGTCGAAGGGCTGCTGCACTGCGGCCTGCCGGGCGCGATCTACCTGCGCAATCCCAACATGGCGCCACCCTCCGACCTGGAGCAGCGCGGCATCGAGTGGCTGACCCGCCCGCCCCCGCTTCCCGAGGCGATGGCCGGGGCCAGCGTCGTGATCCACCACGGCGGTGCCAACACCCTGCATGCGGCGCTTGCCGCCGGCCGGCCCCAGGTTCTGGTGCCGCGCAACCTGGATCAGTCGGTCATGGCACAAGAAGCGGAGGACTTCCGCGCCGCCGTGCGCCTCGGCTCAAAGGCGACGCCTGAGGCCATCGGCGAAACCGTGCGGCGCGTCGCCACCGAGCCGGAGCTACTGCGCAACCTCAACGCTTACGCCCGCCTGGTCCGCGCGCGCGGCCATCACGACGCCCTGCCGCGTATCGTCGAGGCCTGCTTAAAGCTCCTCGCCTGACACCCCGCTGTACAGCCGGTGCACGCACGCATACCGGGTCAAGGACGCTAACTATCAGATTTTTCGGCAACTTCGACGACGACGCCATCACCGGGGGCCGACGACGACGACAAGGCTGTCGGCGACAACAGCGAGCTGAACGACGCCGAGGTCGGCGGCAATGACACCCTCGCCGGCGAGGGTGGCAGCGATGAACTCTATGGCGACGTGAGCGGCGATCTGGAGGAAACCTCCACGGGCGGCGACGATACGCTCTATGGCGGCGCTGGCGGCGACACGCTCGACGGCGGCGGCGGCAGCGCCAGACTGATCGGCGGCGGCGACGATGACGTTCTGATTGGCGGCGGTGACACTCTGACCAGTGGCGGCGGCAGCATCGTTCTCGCGAGCATCGGCACCGGGGCGATCAACGACCTGGCGACCCTCGACGCCACGATCGATCTGGAGATCACCGCCTAACGGCTCTTCCATCCATAAGGCGCGCTGCCGTGTTGGCCGCCACGCGGTCAGACCTAAGCGGCGCTGACCTTGCCCTGTTTGTCGAGAGAAAATCGAGCTCGACCGACCGTAAGGCGCTCGGTCGGCTCGCTTTCTGATTGCGGCCCCACCGCAAAGCGCAAACCGGTGGTCTGGCGGTAGATTTGTCACCGACCGGACTTTCGATGTAAGATTCGTTTGGGGACTTACGGGAGCCTGTTGAGGCTCGCCGGCTGGACTGGGGGATTGGCCTGGCCAACCGGGCCTTTCCATGCAAGGCGACATTTCCTGGGACATGATGTCCCGGGCAAAGACAAGGTGCAACGTAACGCACTGATTTGCTTTGGCATGGAGGCTGCAGGATGACGGTTCAAGTTACCACGACCCCACCGGGGACGAGCGAACGCTACAGCAACGATCCGACATTTGCGGCGGTACCTCTGGTCCCGGCGGGCCCCGGCGTGCTGCAGTTCCAGGACGTGCTGCCGGACGGCAGCCTGGGGCCGATCTGGGGAATCGAGGACCTGGAGATCGTCTCGACGGACGACGACGGCATCAGGGTGCGCTTCCCCGACGGCACCGAGGTTGTCCTGCAGGGTACGCCGCAGCAGATTGCCGGCCTGTTCGGCGACATCGCGCCGGCGGCAGGCGACGATGCCGGCGCCCAGGGTGCCGAGACCGGAGAGAGCGGCGGCGGCAGCTCCGGCGCCTTTAACGCCTTCGTTGCGGACAGTTCGGGCACGGTCTTCGGCCTCGCCCCGGACGGCAGCTTCGTCCCGCTGCTCGAGGGTAGAGGCCTTGCCGGCGTGCCGGACGAGAACGACGACCTGATCCTGACCCTGGAGAGCGGCACCAGCCCGGCGTCATCGCCGGCCAGCTCCGCCGCGACCTCCGGGCTCTTCACGCCGCTTACGGACGTGGTCGATCTGAGCGGCCCCACCTCGGCCCTCGTTCCGGCCTTCGGCACTCCCTTCGCCGAGGACGGCAACATCTCCAACGCGCTCGCGGGCGACGATACGGTGCAGCTCGCGAACGCGGGCGAGCCTAACTTTGTGGATACCTTCTTCGGCGGCGCGGGCAACGACACCGTCAACGGCGGAAACGGCGCCGACCTCATTAACGGCGACGATCCGGGCGCCGCCGTGGGTGGCGACGACACCCTCAACGGCAACGGCGGCAATGACACCCTCCTCGGCGGCCCCGGCGACGACTCGCTCTTCGGAGGCGGCGGCGGTGGGGATGTGCTCGACGGAGGGCCTGGCAACGATTTCGTCGATGTCGGCGGCGGCAACCTCAACCGGGAGCGGATCATCATCTCCGACCGCGAAGACGGCATCGATACCATCGCCAACTTCGACAACTTTGGCCAATTCAGCGAAACTCTGGACCTGGACGCCCTGTTCGACGACCTGGCCAACGACCTGGGCGTTGCCCTCGACACGGCGGCGCGGATCGGCCGCTTGTCTCTGGTCGGCGCCGGCACCAACACCACCAACGTCTTCATCGATCAGTCGGCCGCCGGCGACGGCAGCGACCAGGTTCAGATCGCCGTCATCCAGAGCACCTTCGCCACCGTCTTCATAGGGGTCGGCAGCGGCGCAAGCGTGTTCGACGACGTCGCCGTCGGCGCCTGACCGGCGGCGCCCTTGGGGATGCACCCGGGGAGCGCCTTTCGATCCCCGCTGCGCGGGCCTTGCTGAGGCGGGCCTACAGGGCCAGCCCGAGCCGCCGCCCTTCGAAGAAAGCGTTATTGGCCTCGCGCGGGGCGATGCAGTCGCCGATGCTGTGCAGCTCCAAATCGCTGCCGGCAAGCTCTGCCTGGAGGGAGTCCTCCGAGACCGGCGGCGTGGCCAGGATCAGGGCGTCGCAGTCCAGACGCCGCTCGCTGCCGTCCAGCAGATCGACGATGGTCGCGCCGTCGCCGTGCCATTCCTTGACGGCGGATTCGGTGATGAAGCTGGCGCCGAGCTGCTTCAGCTTCTGCCTGAGGCCGATGTCGGCCGAGGTGCGCTCCAGCTCGCGCCCGACCATGTGGCCCCAGGTCACGATGGTGACCTTGTGGCCCTGCTCGGCCAAATGCCAGGCGGTGCCGCAGCCACGCCAGTTGCCCCCGTCGTCAATCAGCAGCACGCGCTTGCCGGGCCGGGCGGAGCGGGCCATGACCTCCTCGACCGACCAGACGTTGCCGCGCTCGATCCCCGGCAGGCTTTCCTGCTGCGGCAGGGCGCGCTGGAAGCCGCTCTCGCTCGGCAGGGCGCCGGTCGCCAGCACTACCGTGTCGGCGCCGAAGGCCTCGATCTCCGAGGCTTCCATGTAGGCGTTGTAGCGCACCGTAACCTGCAGCTTCTCGAGCTGGGTGCGGTACCACTCCAGCAGATCGAGGATCTGGCCGCGCCGCGGCTGCAGGCCGGCCAGGCGGAACTGGCCGCCGAGCTGGTCGCTCGCCTCGACCAGGGTCACCTGGTGGCCGCGCGAGGCGGCGACGCGGGCCGCCTCCAGACCGGCCGGACCGCCGCCCACGACCAGCACCCTGCGCGGCGTCTCGGCCGGGGTGAAGCGGTCGCCGTCCCATTCGAACTCGCGGCCGGCCGAGGGGTTGATCAGGCAGGAGATCCAGTAGTCACGGAAGCGCCGGCCCCAGCAGTTGCGGTTGCAGGAGATACAGGGGCGGATGTCCTCCGGCCGGCCCTCCTTGGCCTTGTTGGCGAGGTGCGGATCGGCGATCTGGCCGCGTACGATGCTCACCATGTCGGCTTGGCCGGAGGCGATTACGTAGTCGGCGTTCTCGGGCGTGCGGATGTGGCTCTCGGCCTGCACGCGGGCGTGCTTGACCACCTGCTTCAGGCCCTCGGCGAAGGGCGGGCCCAGCTTGTCCGGATAGATGAAGGTCGGCATCAGCCTGGTGAAGTCGAAGTAGCTGCCGGTGCCGCAGGTGACGTAGTCGATCAGCGCCCGCTCGTCGTGGTAGGCGATGACCTCCTGCAGGGACTCCAGCGACAGCGCAACCTCGACGTTGGGCTCCATGGAGACCGCCGTGCCGACGATGAAGTCCTCCCCGACCTGCCCGCGGATGCGCCGGATGATCTCGGTGGAGAAGCGCATGCGGTTCTCGAAGGAGCCGCCCCAGCGGTCGTCGCGGCGGTTGCTCCAGGGCGTCCAGAACTGGTCGATCAGCGCATTGTAGGCGGCGAAGAGCTCGACGCCGTCGAAGCCGGCTTCCTTGGCGCGCCGCGCCGCCTGGGCGAAGGCCTCGATGATCTCCTCGATCTCGGCCTCGGTCATGGCGTGGCTGCCGTGCGAGTCGTGATAGGACGGCAGGCCGGAAGGCGACCAGTTCGGCTCGAAGGAGTTGTCGGCATCGCCGTGCTGGCCGACATGGTAGAGCTGGTTGATCATCACCACCCCTTGCTCGTGGCAGGCATCGGTGATGCGGCGGAAGTGCGGGATGACCGAATCGTCCTCGTGCCGGAAGTTGCCCCGGGTGAGGACGGCCGTGCGGTGGACCGGGACCGGCTCGACCACGATCATGGCCGCGCCGCCCAGGGCCCGCTCCCGGTAGTAGCCTAGGTGGCGGTCGGACGGCAGGCCGGTCTCGCTCATGTTCGCGGTGTGGGCGCCGAAGACGACGCGGTTCTTGAGCTGCTTGTGGCGCAGGTCCAGCGGCTTGAAAAGATTGGGAAACGCCTCGGCCATGATCTCACCCTGAATGCTTCGTTAACGGCCCTCGTTCAGTGGGGCGCGCGCCAGGACTGTGGCGTTTGCCGCTTTGGCTGTCCAGGGTCCGAAGCGACAACTTCTGCAGTCTATGCGGCTTTTTACCGCTTGTTCATAGGCCTCTGATAGGTCGGCTCCATGCCCATGCGGGCCAGGATGCAAACAACGCGTGCGATTCGATCGTCATGTCCATCGTTCCCATTGGCCACGAGAGCCTCAACCGGGCCGACATCACGGCGATCATCGCCCGTGGCAAGGCGCTGGCCGAGCCCGGGCGCTTCGGCGAGTGGGTCACGGTGGCGACGGAGGACGGCGACGTGGTGGTCGCTGCACTCAGCCCGGACAACGAATCGCTGATCTTCGGCTTCGGCAAGGAAGCCGGCTGGTACTACGCCTTCGACGCCGAGGGCGAGTGTCTCGCCGAAGGCCGTTTCGTCGAGGACCTCTTCGCGGTGCTCTCCTAGAGTAGCGGAGCGCGCCCCGCAGCCCGGCGCGCACTCATTGTCACACCATCCCGTGCAGTTCTTTGCGATCCTTAACATTCGCGGCCGCCCACTGCTTGCCGTCGACGTAACTGACGGCACCACAACGGTTGACGCTCCGCTCACCGCGCTGGCGACCGATAGCCTCGACCTGCAAGATCTAGAGAGCGACGATCTGGTCGCCGCGCGGAGCGCCGCGATCACCGGATAGACCCCGGCTGTCAGGCGGCGCGTTCCATGATGAGCCGCGCGACCATCAGATCGAGGTGTGCGCCGCCGGCGTTCTTGAAGAGCGTGATTTCGCTCGCCTGCTGACGGCCCGGCGCGCGACCTTGACAGAGATCGAAGAGATCGGCGGTCACGTCGGCCTCGACGATCGCGCCGGACTGCAGCGGGCCCGTGATGTCGCCACACTGGCCGATGGTGAACCAGCGGGAATCGACGCAGATCCGCGCCCGTCGCGCGGCCTCGTCGTCGGACTCGCGCATCTCGTTGGTGAAGCTACCGACCAGGTCCAGGTGACTGCCCGGCTTGAGCCAGCTGCCCTCGATCACCGGCGCGCGAGACGCGGTCGCGCAGCAGATCACGTCGGCGGCCGCGGCGGCCGCCTTCAGATCCTCGGCGGTTTCAACACCGGCGTTCTCCAGCGCGAGGCTTTCGGCCAATTCTACGGCGCGCGCCATCGTACGGTTCCAGATCATAACCCGGCCGATCGAAGGCCGGACCGCCAGATGCGCCCGGATCAGGTGGGGCGCCATGGCGCCGGCGCCGACCATCAACAGGACCGAGGCATCGCGCGCGGCCAGGAAGTCGGCGCCGAGCGCGGAGTCCGCCGCTGTCTTCCAGTAGGTCAGCTCGGTACCGTCGATGCAGGCGAGGGGCCGGCCGTCACGACCGTCGAACAGCAGGTAGACTGCCTGCACCGTCGGCAGCCCGGCGGCACGGTTCCCCGGAAAGCCGCTCACCAGCTTGCTACCGAGCACTTGCCCCGGCTGCCAAGCCTGCCAGATCATAAAGAAGTCAGGGTCGTCCCCCGCCTCGCCGGCCTGCTCCATCAGCAGGCGGTCGACCTTGGGCGGGGCTTCGCGATGCAGTCGCGCCAGGCCTTCGACCAGATAGGGGTAGTCGAGCAGGGCCCGGAGCTTTTCGGCGGCGATGAAGCGCATGCCGGTTGACCCTGGGCTAGGAGGCCATCTCGACCCAGACCGGTTGATGGTCGGAGCCCTGCGCCTCGTTGTCGATCCGCGTCTCGCGCAGCCGCGGCACCAGGCCGGGCGTTACGAAGCAATAGTCGATGCGCACCGGACGCTTCCAGCCGTCGCTCGCCTTCTCCGGGAAGGTTACGCCACTCGTCTCCTCGTGGCCGGTCGCCGCCCAGGCATCGATCAGCCGATGCCGCACATGGATACGGCCGTAGTCCGGTTCCCAGGGGCCGACCAGGGCCTCGTACTCGGCGGAGCCGGGCTCCAGGTTGAAGTCGCCCAGGAAGATCGCCTCCTCCGGCATGGGTGGCGGCCCGCCTTCGCACTCCCAATGCTCCAGATCGGAGGCGTCGGGTCCAGTCCAAGCACCGCCTTCCTGAGGCGCGCGCCGATGGATATCCAACAGCAGCTCGATCTGCTTCAGACGCTCCGCCCCAATCATATGCCCGAGGTGGATCGAGTAGACGCGAAGCGCATCGCCCTCAACGTCAATGACGGCCTCGAGCGCAGAGCCCTCGAAATTGTAGCGGTCCAGAGTCGCGAACTTGGGCAGGACGAAATTGCGCGAGGAAAGGATCGGCCAGCGGCTGAGCAACACATTGCCGAACTGCTTGCGCCGGTTGACCACCCGGCCGTCGGCCGCCTTCTCGCTGGCGTCCATGTCGACGCGCGGCCCGAAGACCCAGTAGTGCTCGGGGAACTGCTTCGCCAACTCGGTTGCCTGGTCGGCCATCCCCGTGCGCCGCCAGTTCCGCTCGACCTCCTGTAGGGCGATGATGTCGGCGCCCTCGATGGTCTCGGCGATGCGCCCCAGGTCGTAGCGCCCGTCTTTGCCCAAAGAGTATTGAATGTTGTAGGTAACCAGTCTCATGCCCCATCCCAACGCAGCTCGCACGGTTTCACCAAATTGTCATATAATCTGTGGACTTCGCGGCGCTCAGCGCAAGCGCGGATTTGACCTTACCGACATTTCCACACACACTTCCAAGAAATTCGACACACACCGGAAAAAGGTGAAGAAAAGAGAGACTGGACCAGCATGGCAGCCAAGAGCCATCTCGCCTGCAAAGGTCGGGCGCGGCTGTTCAAGCGCAGCGACCGACCGTCCCGTTTCTGGCAGGCGGCCTTCCGCATTCCAGGTCGGACGCGCCCGATCGTCAAGAGCACGCGCCTGGTCAACCTCAAGCAGGCAAAGACCTGGGCCGAGGAGATGTGGCCATATCTGCTGAGCGCGGCGAGCAGCGATCAGACAGAGAGTGGGCGCGCGCGCCTCGACGGCTGGATCGCCAAGGACTTCGCGCCGACCATTCGCGGCGCCAAGCGTCAGGTAGAACGGCTGATCGCCCTGCAGCTGCTGGAGGCCTTCGAGCGCGAGCCTTATCTGTCGCAGCGCGATCTGGCGCGACGGCTCAACATCTCACTCGGTGTCGCCAACAGCTATACCACCCACTGCCTCGACCACGGCTGGCTTTACCGAGCCAAGGCCCCCGGCAAGAAACATAGATTCCAATACCTTGTTACCCGCACTGGGCAGGCTCAAAAGGACGCCCTGGCAACCCACTACATACGCAGCAGCCTCGCCTTCCACCGCCATCTGCAGCAGGAGTTCGAGCGCATCGCCAGCATTTGCAAAAAGCGGAGGTGGACGCGGATCGGCCTCCTCGGTAAGAGCGAGTTGACCGCGTTGGCGCTGCAAGCCCTGAGCGATCGGGGCCTGCGATGCCTCGGCACCCTCGCCGCCGAGGCTGTTCAGCCGCAGGATGTGAGAAAGTCGGCGCCGCCCGCCTGGTTCAGCAGCTGCCATGCTTTCGTTATCACCGATTTGGAAACCCGCTCGCGCAGCCGCGACCGGCTCGCGCAGCAGCTTGGCAAGTCGCGCGTCTTCGTGCCAGAGTTGACCTGACTGGCAGCGCCGATACCCCGCTGGATAGCGGCAGCAAGGCGCTGGCTGTTCGAAATACGAACATTGCGGACCCGAGCATGATTCGGGATTCTTGTATCGATCAACAAAGCTGTCGGGCGCATAGGGCGGACGCCTTCGATACCCGCCGAGAGCTCTCGCGAACCACGACAGCTGCCAAAGAACAGGGATCGTTATCGGCAAGCTTAAAGAGCAGTTCGCGGAAGGACGCCTCGACCGGCGCTCCTTTCTGCGCAACGCAACGTTGCTTGGCCTTTCGGCACCCGCCGCCTATGCCTTCGTCGGCAAGGTGACGGGCCAGCGTATCGTGAGCCCGGCCAGAGCCCAGCTACCCCAGGGCGGCACGGTGAAGATCGGCATGCGGGTTCACGAGGTCGTGCACCCCCACGCGCACAACTGGAGCTACCCGGCCGTGATCACCCGGCAGGTCTGCGACACCTTGACGCGGACCGGCCAGGACAACATCACCCGGCCGCTCCTGCTGGAGAGCTGGGAAGCGAGCGACGATCTGAAGACCTGGACCCTGAAGCTGCGCCAGGACATCAAGTGGCACAGTGGCCGCCCGCTGGTTGCCGACGACGTGGTCTGGAACCTCAACCACGTGTTGGACCCCGCGACCGGATCGTCGTCCATCGGCCTCATGAAGTCCTACATGCTGGAGGAGTTCGACACCGGCGAGAAAGACGACGAAGGCAACGCCAAGATGTCGACCCGCCTGTGGGACGCCAATGCCATCGAGAAGCTCGACGACCACACCGTGCGGCTCAACCTCAAACTGCCCCAGGTCGCCATCCCGGAGCACCTCTTCCACTACACCAACGCGATCCTCGATCCGGAGGAAAACGGCGAGTTCGCCGCCGGCTCGAACGGCACCGGCCCCTTCACCCTGGTCGAACACCAAGTCGGCATCAAGGCCGTGCTCGAAGCCCGCAAGGACTACTTCGGCGAGGGGCCGAACCTGGACCAGCTGATCTTCATCGACCTGGGCGACGATCCCTCGGCCCTGATCGGCGCCTTGGCCTCGAAGCAGGTGGACCTGATCCACGAGGGCGATGTGTCGCAGCTCGACGCGCTGAACGCCATGCCGCACCTCGATGTTCATCAGGCCAACACGGCGAACACGGCGGTGGTCCAGATCATGATCACCGAAAAGCCCTTCGACGATCCCAAGGTGCGCCTGGCCATGCGCTACGGCATGGACGCGAAGGCCTGCCTCCAGGTGGCGATGCGCGGCTTCGGCCTACCGGCCGAGCACCATTTCGTCTGCCCGGTGCATCCGGACTACGCGCCCTTGCCGGAGATGACGCGCGATCCGGCCAAGGCCAAGGCCCTGCTCGCTGAGGCCGGCTATCCCGACGGCATCGACATCGAGTTCACCGCCAAGAAGGACCCGGCTTGGGAACTCGCCGCCGTGCAGTTCATCAAGCAGCAGTGGGAGGAGGCCGGCATCCGCGCCAAGATCAACGTCATGCCGAGCGCCCAGTTCTGGGACGTCTGGGACAAGTTTCCGCTCGGCCTGGTCGCCTGGGCCCATCGCCCGCTCGGCTTCATGGTGCTGTCGCTCGGCTTCCGCAGCGGCGTGCCCTGGAACCCGACCGGCTTCGCCGACCAGGAGTTCGACTCCCTGCTCGACCAGGCCGAGGCGACCCTGGATATCGAGGAGCGCAAGACCATCATGGCCAAGGTGGAAACGGTCATGCAGGAGCGCGGCCCGATCTGCCAACCGATCTGGTCGGCCAACATCATGGCCAGTGACAAGCGGGTGAAGGGCTTTACCGCACACCCGGCCAGCTTCATCTTCGGCGAGGAGCTCGCCATCGAAGCCTGACCGTCGTATCGACTGTTACATGTCAAAGGGGCGCCGACTCGGCGCCCCTTTCTCTGCGTGGACAGAACGGCTCTTACTCGGCCGCCTGCGCTGCGCTGGGAACCGCTGGCGATCGGTCGGATGGATCGCCTAGCGGCGAGCCTTCGAGCGCCTTGGGTAGTGGTCCGCCGGTTGCCCAATCCAGCAGCTCTACCGTATGCACGATTGGCAGCCTGCTGGCGCTACCGATCTGGGTCATGCAGCCAATGTTGCCGGTGGCGATCAGGTCCGGCTGCAGGCCCTCGATGTTGGCCACCTTGCGGTCTCGCAGACGGCTGGCGATCGCCGGCTGCAGGATGTTGTAGGTCCCCGCAGAGCCGCAGCAGAGATGGCCTTCCGGCACCTCGAGCGGCTGGAAGCCGGCCGCCGCCAAGAGGCGCTTGGGCGCCGTGGTGATCTTCTGGCCGTGCTGCATGGAGCAGGCCGAGTGGTAGGCCACCTTGAGCCCGCTCTCACGCTCAGGCGGGGCGAGATCGAGATCGCACAGAAACTCGGAGACGTCCTTGGTGAGCCCGGCGATGCGCGCTGCCTTGTCGGCCCAGGCCGGGTCCTTGCGCAACATGAAGCCGTAGTCCTTGACCGTGGTACCGCAGCCCGAGGCGTTGATCACCACGGCATCGAGGCCGCCGGACTCAAGTTCCGCGCTCCAGGCCGCCACGTTGGCCTTGGCCGCCTCTAGGGCCGCCTCTTCCTTGCCCATGTGATGGGTGAGCGCGCCGCAGCAGCCGGCGCCGCGCGCCACTACCACCTCGACGCCGTGGCGCGTCAGCAGGCGGATCGTCGCCTCGTTGATCTCCGGCGCCAGCACCGGCTGGGCGCAGCCGGTCATGAGTGCGACCCGGGCGCGACGCGGCCCCTGCGCCGGGAAGGATTGCGGCCGGTCGACCGGGCTCGGCGTCGGGATGCGTGCCGGCGCCAAGGCCAGCATGGCGCCGAAGCGCGCCAGCGCGGGGTGCCGCGACAGGAGGCCCGCGAAGGGCCGACCGAACCAGGCTCCCATCAGCGCGATACGAAAGCGGAAGGGGTTCGGCAGCATGAAAGCGAGCAGGCTCCGCAGCCAGCGGTCTGCCGGCGGCCGCTCGTAAGTTTTTTCGATGTGCGTCCGCGCGTGATCGACTAGGTGCATGTAGTGCACGCCGGAGGGACAGGTCGTCATGCAGGAGAGGCAGGAGAGGCAGCGGTCGATATGCTTGACCACCTTGGCGGTGGCGTCGCGCTCGTTCTCCAGCATGTCCTTGATCAGGTAGATGCGGCCACGCGGACTGTCCAGCTCGTCGCCGAGCAGCACGTAAGTCGGGCAGGTCGCCGTGCAGAAGCCGCAGTGAACGCAGCTGCGCAGTATCTTTTCCGAGGCCGCGACGTCGGCATCGGCCAGCTGCGCCAGGGTGAAATTGGTTTGCATTCAGCGCGGCTCCCCCGCCATGCAGATCGCGCCGGCGCCCGGCTCGCCCAGGCCGACTCGCGCCCGGCTCACACGCCCGTCAGGCAGCGCTGGCGGTCGTCTTGATCGCGCGGATGCGTTGGTAGAGCCGCCCGATAGGCAGGGCTTCCAAGGACTTGGCTAAGGCGCCGCTCTTGTCGACGCGTTTCGACTCCTCAGCCAAAGCCTCGAACTTGCGCATGTAACTGCCGAGCCGCGAATCGGCGCCGGTTTCCTGAAGCGTCTGCAGGACCTCCTTGGGATCGCGCTCGGCCAGCGTTTCGCTCAGCAGGCCGAAGAACACGTCCTTCTCGCCCTTGTCGTAGCCCTTGAGCGCGACGGCGCGATCGGACTCCCGGCACAGCAGAGAGGCTAGATCCATGGAGATGGTGTTGAGCTCCATGGAGGTAATGCGCACCAGATGACGAAAACCGACCGGCTTGGCTTCGGCGGCGGGCGGTGGCGTCTCCGCAGCCGGCGCCTGCGCTGCGGGGGTCGGCTCCGCCGCCAAGGGTCTTCCCGCCGCTGGACCTTCTGCGGCTGGACCTTCTGCCGCCGGGATCTCTGTCGTGGGGCTCTGCAGAGGAGCCTCCGGAACCGCCGACGCGACTTCGGGACGGCTCTTCGGAACCTGCGCAGGCGGCTCGGGAACCACCGTCGGCTCCGGCGCGGCTGGAGACTCCGCTTGCATCACCTCCGGCGGCACTTGACTGCCCGGCCAGGGCGGCACGAAAGGTCGCTCCTCCTCCGGTGAAGCGGAGGTCCCCGAACTGGAGCTTGCCGAACTGGACGATGGGGGGGCCGGCGGCGGCGCCGCAACGGTCTCGCCCAAGACCGGCGGGGACGCCTCGGGCTCTACGACGTCGGTCACGAACTCTTGCGGCGGAGCGGCGACGGCCTGCGGCGGCAGCGCCTCCGCTTCAGGCGGCGGCGCGCTGGCGCCTTGCGGGTCTGCCGACGACGACCTGGCAACGCTCGTGCCGGCAGCACCCGATTCGGTGGCAACAGGCCTATTGCCGCCCGCAGGCGGCTCGTCGGCAAGCTGCCGGCGGAAGCGGCCGTCGAAGACCTCCGAGGCCATGCCGGCGCCTGCCGGTGTCCTCCCCGGTGGCGGTTCCCCCGGTGATGACTCCTCTGGTGGCGGCACCCGTGGCGGCGGCTCCCTCGGCTCTGCGGCCCTCTCTCCCTGCGTTTTGCTGGTCTGCTGGTCGGGCGGCGGGCCCAACGAGCGGCCGAGCTTCGTGGTCGAGGACGCTCCGAAGAGCCCACTCGACGACACCCCGGAGGACTGCGAAGACGGCGGGTAGCGGGTCGCCGAGGCGGCGAAGCGGCGGCCGGGCCGAGACTCGCCCGAGGGCGGTGGCGTTGCCCAGGCAGCGCGATCGCCCTGGGGCCATGCCGCCGTGCGATAGCGCGAGGAGGTCTTCGCCGAGCCGCCTCGTTTGGACGAAGCGCCCTTCTTCGACTTCGGCGCCCGTTCCGGCGGCGGAGCCTTGTCCGGCGGTGTTCCGCCACTTGGCGGCGAGCTCCCCCCCGCCGGTGGGCCCGCGGGCGGACCCTTGTCAGGTGGCGGCTCCTCGTCTGGCGGCGGGTCGAGCCAGCTGCCCTGCTTCTCCAATGGCGCGCCCGTCGGCTGCTCGTCGGCGCGTGGAATGCGGACGGCGGAGACATCCCACAGCCCGTTCTCGATACGGCGCAGGCGCAGCGAGAAATGGAGATAGCCGATGATCAGCCAAATGAAAGCGAGCGGCGCGAACAGACCGGTCAAAAAGTCGCCGACCTCGTTCGGCAGCAGCATGGCAAGCATTTCCAGGCCGCCGGATTCCGAAATGTACCAAACGCCGCCAAACAGCCAGACAATGGTCACAAGCAGGCCAATAAGTACCAAAAACATGAGGGGCCCCCTCCCCTGAGTGTCACAGTCCCGGGTACATCCGGCCCGGATTGAGTATCCGCCGCGGGTCGAAACCCTCCTTGACCCGCCCGGTCAAGGCCGCCTTCGCCGCGTCCAGCGGTTGAAACACCGGCAGCGCGGCGCGCATCGCCTCGGGGGCGCGAATCAAGGTGGCGTGGCCACCGTGCGGCGCGAGGGCAGCCCGGATCTGCTCGTGCCAGGCCTGTTCCTGCGACGGTACGGCCAGCCAGATCAAGCCGCCCCCCCAGTCATAGTAGTACAAACTTGGCATCGCGTCTGCGACTTGGCGGACAACCGCGGGACCCGACTGGGGCGGTACCGACAAGCGCCAGAGGAGGTAGTCCGGCCGATCGAGGAAGCGGCCCACCTCGCCGATCTCGCGCCACAGGGTCTCGGAGTTGACGCTGTGCAACTCCTCCGTCTCGCCGAGATCGGCCAGCTCGCGGCGCAGCGCGGCACAGCGATGCTCGACCGAGGGGCCCGGCCCCTCGACCCGCAGGGCGGTGACTGCACCGCCCGCTGCCACGTAGGAGACCGTGGAGCGCGCCGCCGCCGGCGCCGGCAGATGGGCTGCGCCCGAAACCTCGTGCATCGAACCTAGCGCGCGGGACATGGCGGTCCCCGCCGCCGCGTCGTCCAGGCCGAAAACCAGCACCGTACGCGCCTTCTGGGGCGCCGGTAGGACCTTGACCGTAACCTCCATCATGACGGCCAGGGTGCCGTAAGAACCGGTCAGCAGCTTGCAGAGATCGTATCCGGTCACGTTCTTGACCACCCGGCCACCCGACTTGAACAGCTCGCCGCGGCCCGAGGCTGCCGTGACGCCGAGAAAGTGATCGCGCGCGGCGCCGGCCTTGATCCGGCGCGGGCCGGCCAGATTGCAGGCCAAGGTTCCGCCCAGCGTGCCGCTGCCGGGCGCCTGCCCGAGCAAGGGCGCAAGGTCCGGCGGCTCGAAAGCGAGCTGCTGCTTGTTCTCGGCCAGAGCGGCATGGATCTCGGCCAGCGGTGTGCCGGCACGGGCCGCCAGCACCAACTCCTCCGGCTCATAGAGCGTGATGCCGGTCAGGCCGGAAAGATCGAGGCTATGGCTGGCCTGCACCGGCCGGCCCAGGCCGCGCTTGCTGCCGCGGCCGACGACTTCCAGCGGGATCTCCTCGGCAGCGGCCCAGGCGACCGCCTCGGCGACCTGCTCGGCGGCGTCGGGTTTCAGAGTTTCGGTCATTCCGGCCGGATCGTCTTCTGGCGAGAACGACGTCAGAAACGGGGAAGATCGGGAAACGGCAGCTGCCCGCGATGGATGTGCATGCGGCCGAGCTCGGCACAGCGGTGCAACTGCGGGAACATCTTGCCCGGATTCAGCAAGGCCTCTGGATCGAAGGCACATTTCACCCGCTGCTGCTGCTTCAGGTCGGTCTCGCTGAACATCTCCCCCATCAGGTCGCGCTTCTCGACCCCTACGCCGTGCTCGCCGGTCAGCACGCCGCCGACCTCGACGCAGAGCTTCAGGATATCAGCGCCGAACTCCTCCGCCTTCTCCAGCTCGCCCGGATTGTTGGCATCGTACATGATGAGCGGATGCAGATTGCCATCGCCGGCATGAAAAACATTGGCGACGCCCAGGCCGTAGTGCTCGCTCAGCTCGCGCATGCGCCTCAGCACGTGGGGCAGCTGGTGACGCGGGATGGTGCCGTCCATGCAGTAGTAGTCGGGCGTGATTCGCCCAACCGCTGGGAAGGCCGCCTTGCGCCCGGCCCAGAAGCTCTGCCGCTCCTCCTCGCTGTGGCTGACGCGCTTGGTCACGGCGCCGTGGGTCTCGGCGATGCCCGAGACCGTTTCGAGCAGATGGTCGACCTCCACGCCGGGGCCGTCCAGCTCGACGATCAGCAGGGCCTCGACATCGAGCGGATAGCCGACCTGCACGAAGGCCTCGGCGGCATGGATCGCCGGCTTGTCCATCATCTCCATGCCGCCCGGCACGATACCCGCGCCGATGATGGCGGCGACGCAATCGCCAGCCTGTTCGCTCGAAGGAAAGCCGAGTAGTAGCGCGCGCGCCGTCTCCGGCTTCTTCAGTATGCGTACGGTTACCTCGGTCACCACGCCGAGCAGCCCTTCGGAACCGGTCAGCAAGCCGAGCAGATCGTAGCTCTCCGAATCCAGGTGCTTGCCGCCGATCCGCAGCACCGTGCCGTCGATCAACACCAGCTCCAGCCCGAGCAGGTTGTTCGTGGTCAGGCCATACTTGAGGCAGTGCACGCCGCCGGCATTCTCGGCCACGTTGCCGCCGATGGAACAGGCAATCTGGCTGGAAGGATCGGGCGCGTAATAGAAGCCCTCGGCCTCGACCGCTTTGGTGATGCCTAGATTGGTCACCCCCGGCTGGGCCCCAACGCAGCGGTTTGCGTAGTCGATTTCGAGAATGCGGTTGAACTTGCCGAGGCCGAGCAGAATACCGTCCGCCAGCGGCAGCGCGCCACCCGACAGCGAGGTGCCGGCGCCGCGCGGCACCACCTTGATGCCCTCCTGATCGCAGTACTTCAGGACCCGGCTGACCTGCTCGGTGGTTTCCGGCAGCACGACGATCAGCGGAAGCTGGCGGTAGGCGGTCAGACCGTCGGTCTCGTAGGCGCGCAGCTCGTCCGGATCGTAGATAACGCCTTCGCCCGGAACGATCTCGCTCAAGGCCGCTGCGATGTCACGCCTGCGCTCGATGATCGACCGATCCGGCTCCGGCATCTGCATGCGGCCACGCCTCCCTGCGCTTCGCCTGCCCGGCTTACCTTTTGCCCGAAGCGCCCTTTCCCGATCTTTGATCCTGCGGGACCGTGCGCTTCACAGACGGCAGGCCGGCGGACTGGGGGACTTCCTTGCCCCTCACCCAGTGGTAATAGCCCGTCGCCCGGGCCTTGGCAACGGCGCGAGACCGCGCGGAAATGCAGGTAGGGGACCGCGGAAATCGGACGCACAACCGCTCCGCTGCGGCTCTGCAGGACCGAAAGGCTCTCGGTAATCTGGGTTTGTGGCGTCGAGCCCGACCGACCTGGCAGCCGGTCTACGCCGCGCGGGCGGTTCTAGCCCTGGCGCGCCTTGAAGCGCGGGTTCTTCTTGTTGATCACGTAGACGCGACCCTTGCGGCGCACGATGCGGCAGCCCTTCTCGCGCAGCTTCGCGGTCTTCAAGGAGTTGATGACTTTCATCGTAAGGTTCCTAGCGCTTGGGCCAAACCGGCCTTGCCGTCCAACGGCGGCGCGGAAAATAGGCAATGGAGGCTGGCCTGTCAATCTCCGCAACCAGGGCTCAATCGAGGCTCGACCCGGGTCCTGATCGGCAGCTTTTCGACAACCGTCCGCCGGTGCCCGCCGGACCTACCAGTCGGAGAGCAGATTGCCACGCGATTTCTTCAGAGCGTAGATGCGACAGACCCGTAGATCGCCGCTTTCCAGCGCCTGGACGCGTCTCGTCCAGAGCTCGACCTCCTCGACCAAAGCCGCCGCCAGGCGTTTGTCCGACATACCGCCGCGGTTGCGCGCCATGAAGTCCGCCCAGGCCAAGGTCACCGTTTTTTGGAAGTTGGCGGTGATGTCCTCGGTAATGCGGATGTCGAGGCGCTTCTCGGTCAAGGCGCGGGTGTACTCCTCGACCGTCCAGGGGTGCGGCGTACGGGGCTCGCCAAGGCTCCACTGCTGAAGAATCGGCGAAGAGGCTTTCGGCTTGGCCAGTACGTAATCGGTGAAGACTATCTGGCCGTTGTCCTTCAACATCTGGTCGAGCATGTCGAAGAGGCGTGGCTTGTCTTCGACATCGAAGAAGGCTTCCTGCGCGAAAACGCAATCGAAAGTCTTCGCCTTGCCTTCGAAATGTTCGGGGTCGTAGGGCACTATCGGCGCCTTCTTCTCCAAGCCGGCCTTGGTCGAGAGCACCATGCCGGCTTTGGCCAGGGCGCTCTCGCGCTCCATGCCGGTGACCCATACTCCGAACTTCTTCACGACGAGCCGCGATGGCCCGCCCAAACCGGCACCAAGATGCAGCAGACTCATCGCGGGGTTGAGCCCGAACGGCTTGACCAACTGCAGCGTCTGCTCGACGCCCCCCGGCAGGACGTAGCCTTCGCCCCAGACCCCCTGCAGCACCTCTCGGTGGGCCTCATCCCAGCGTTCGAACGCGACCGTCTCTTCCGCAGCGTCGCCAGCGCCAGCCGCCCTGCTGCGGCGGGCCCGATCTTTGTCGTGCACCTGCAGCTCGTAGCCTTCCCACCAAGCCTTGAGGCGAAGGCGGAAAGGGATCCGCACCTGGTCTTTTCCCGACGATGCAGACGCCTCTCGGGCGGCGGCCATTGCAGCCAAACTCCTTGAACTTGCTGCGCATCATGACAGCGCAGGCTGTAATTAACGCGTTAAGGTGAACCTATGGTTAAAATTCAGCCAGACAAACTAGCGAGTCATATAGCACAAGAGCTGTACACGGTTCGGTTTAAGTACAGACATGGTTAAATCAGCTCATTTACGCCTGCTAGCGCCACGAAATCTTGCGGACGCGCCTCTGTTCAGCGTGGAGATTTTTCGGATCCAAGCGGGCACTTCGTATTACAAGAAACTGACGGCAAGACAGCCTGTCACATCCTTTCAGCGGGGTGCGCGACACCATGATACTGGGACCGATCGAAGCCGTACGCCTGTTCACCCGGAACATTCGAAGGGCGCGTGCTTTCTACACGAAGACATTGGAGCTGACCTCGAGCTTCGCCGATGACAGGCTTGCGATCTTCGAGACCGGCCAGGCCAAGCTGCTACTGGAGCTTTGCGAGGCGGATGACCCTGAGACCGACGTACTGGTCGGGCGCTTCGCCGGCATCTCCTTCACGGTGTCCGACATCACGGCGAGCGTGGCCGCCCTAGGAGCCAGGGGTGTGGTTTTCGACGGGCCACCGGCACGGCAGGATTGGGGCGGCATCCTGGCCCATTTCCGCGACCCGGACGTCAACGTTCTGACCTTGGTCCAATACCCTGCCTAGGAGGATGCTCATCCGCTTGCGCCCTCGTGGCGCTCGGCCATTGATGCTATTCTGCCCGCTTGATATGAAGCGGCCCCCTTTTGGGCAGGCTGAACGCAGGGAGTTCGTCATGGTCGCAAATGCCGAGAACAGCCAGGACTACCAGGATTCGTTGGTGCAGGGCGCCGAGGCCAGCGCCGAATGGTGGAATGAGGAGTGGCTCAAGTTCCCGACCATCAGCCTGGATGACGAGGGGCAGTGGCACTACTGGGACGTGGCCGACGATTCAGGCGTCTATAGCGACGACTGGAAACTCGGCGAGGGCCTGGCACGGGATACCGTGGCACAGATGCAGCGCTTTCCGGACGGCAGCTCGGCGCTGCGTCGAATCATGCGGGAGATCGATTTTAACTCCACCGTGGCGCAGGGCTTCCTGACCCGGATCGAGGACATGCTGACCAATCCGCAGGTCTACCTCGACTCGCTCGAACCCGGATCGGTCCAACGCAAGCTGCGCGGCGAATAGGCGACGAACGGATAGGGCGGCAAGCCGGCGCTTCGCCGGGCCAGGTTGGAGGAGGAGCGCGGGCCAAGATGCGGCAGACGGGAAACCTTGAGTGGCGGACGGCGGACGGCGGCTTCGCGGTTACCGCCGAGGTCGCGCCGCCGCTGGCGGCCAGCGCCGAGGCGCTGCTGGCCAAGGCGGCGCCGCTTAAGGGCCTGGCCGATGCCGTCAACGTCACCGACGCGGCCGGCGCGCGGGTCGCCCTCTCCAGCTTCGCCGCCGCCGCCATCCTGGCCGGCGAGGGCATCGAGCCGGTGCTGCAGGTCACCTGCCGCGATCGCAACCGCATCGCCCTGGCAGGCGAGCTGATCGGCGCCGGCGCCCTGGGCATCCCGAACATCCTGGTGCTGCACGGCGACAGCCCCGAGGGTGGCGACATGCCGGACGCCAAGCCTGTCTACGAGCTTGACTCCCGCGGCGTCATGGCCATGGCGCGACAGATGCGCGACGAGGGCACGCTGTCGTCGGGGCGGGCGATCAAGCCGCCGCCACGACTCTTCATCGGCGGTGCCGACACACCGGTCGCTCCGTCGCCAGGGTGGCAGCCGAAAGGCCTGATGGCCAAGTCCGAGGCCGGTGCGGATTTCATCCAAACCCAGTTCTGCTTCGACCTCGCGACGGCGCGACGCTACCTCTCGGCGCTGGGCGACTTCGGCCTGACCGACAAGCTCAGGATCCTGATCGGCGTCGGCCCGATCGCCTCGGCTCGCTCGGCCCGCTGGATGGACGAGAGCCTGCATGGCGTCAACGTGCCGGCGGCGATCATCGAGCGCCTGGAGCGCGCCGCCGACCCGGCCGCCGAGGGCAGGAAGCTTTGCGTTGAGCTGATCCAGGGCCTGCGTGAGATCCCCGGCTGCGCCGGCGTCCACATCATGGCGCCGCTGCAGGGCAGCGAGGCGATCGCCGCCGTGATCGAGGAGTCCGGCGTGCTCAAGGAACGGGCGGTACCGGCGAGCTAGCAACGCCCCGCCCTCCCCGCAATTGTTCCTGGCGGGGCGCAGCGGGATTGGCGACAATAGCCTCTCATCAAACCAACGTGCAGTGGGATGACATCGCCTCGCGGGTCATCACCGTTGCCATGGCAACAGGGATCGGCGCGTTGGCGCCGAAGGAGGGGGTCATGCAGCACATCCTGCGTCTGTCCATCGCCACGGCCTTTCTGGCGTCAATCGCTGGCAGCGCCGCCGCCGACACCACGGACGTCACCTGGCAAACGCGGGTGACGGTCGCCAAGCAAGGCGCGCACTGCAAGGACGACTCGAACTGCTTCAACCGCTATCACCCGGCGATCGAAGCGGTCGTGCGGGCCAATCCCGGCGATCACATCCTGTTCGAGACGCGCGATGCCCTGGACAGCGATCTGACCTTGGAGTCGATCGCCGACGACGTGACCGCCATCGATCTCAACCTGGTGCATCCCATGACCGGGCCAGTGCACATCGAGGGAGCCGAGCGCGGCGACGTGCTGGCGGTAACCCTGCTGGATATCGAGCCGGACGAATACGGCTACACGACGATCGTGCCGGGCTTCGGCTTCCTGCGCGACCTCTTCCCTGACCCGCATATCTTCAATTGGAGGCTGGACCGCGCCGCCGCGGTTTCCGACCAGATGCCAGGCGTGCGCGTTCCCATGGCCGCTTTCATGGGCTCGGTCGGCGTGCTGCCGGGCGAACCGGAGGTCGAGGCCTGGCTGGCCCGTGAGACGGCGCTCGGTGCGGCGGGCGGCATCGCCCTGCCGCCGCAGCCGACCGGCGCCCTGCCGGCCGCCGTCTGCGGCCCCGAGGGCAGTCACAAGGACAAGTGCCTGCGCACCATTCCGCCGCGCGAGAACGGCGGCAACATGGACGTGCAGCAGATGCAGGTCGGCACCACCTTGCTGCTGCCCTGCTTCGTCGACGGCTGCGGCCTCTTCGTCGGCGACGTGCACTACGCCCAGGGCGACGGCGAGGTCGCCGGCACTGCCATCGAGATGGGCGCCAAGGTGCTGGTCACGACCGAGGTCCTGAAGGGCAAGGGTAGCGACATCCCCGGACCACACTTCGAGGGTCGCGAGCAGCTCAAGGCGATCGCGCCAGAGAAGTTCTACGCAACGGTAGGCATGCCGCTGAAGAGCCAGGGCGAGGTACCGCCCTTCCTCACCTACCTCGACGGCGAGAAGCTCGGCCCGCTGGAGAACCTCTCCGAGGACCTGGCCCAGGCGGCGCGCCACGCGCTGATCCAGATGATCGACTATCTGGTGCGCGAGCACGGCCTGACCCGCGAGCAGGCCTACGCGCTGTTCAGCGTGGCGGGCGACCTGGTGGTCGGCCAGGTGGTCGACGTGCCGAACTATACGGTCTCGGCGATCATCGACCTGGAGGTCTTCGACGCGGAGTAGCACCGACGGTGCGGCGGCGCGGCGCCATAAGGCTCGGCCTGGCGGGCGCCGCTTGGCTGTTGGCCGGCGGGCACACGCCCTACGCCCAGTGGACCGTCTACCGCCGGCGCTTCCTGCTGATCGGCACCAGCAAGGCCGATCCGCCGAGCTATCCCCTGGGTAGGCAGATCGCCGAAGTGATCGCCGAGGCGCTGCCGAAAAGCCGGGCACGCCCGAGCCGGGCGCCCGACCAGTGGCGTCTGGCCAGTCTGATCACGACCGACCAGATGGACGTGATCCTGTTGTCGCGGAAAGACGCGGCGGCTCTGGCCGACGGGAAGGAGCCTTTCAATGACTTCGGCCCGGTCGCACTACGTTGCCTCTATACCTTCGGTGATCACCTATTGCTCTCCCGGCCGGATTTCCCGGACCGCCATGCCTATCTGCTGGCACAAAGCCTGGACGAACACGGCGGCGACATTCCCGGCGCCGAGCCGGCCCGGCCGATGGAAGGGCCGGTGGCGATCCATGCCGGCGCACTCGCCTACGCCAACGCCATGCCGCTTCCACCGCCGGACGTGGCAAGCGATGCGGAGTGATCGTCCCTACGGTCGCTGCACTTACACCGAAAAATATTTCGCCTGCGGGTGATGCAACACGATGGCGCTGGTCGACTGCTCGGGGTGGAGCTGGAACTCGTCGGACAACTCGATGCCGATTTGGCGGGCGTCGAGCAAGCGCAGCAAGTGGCTCTGGTCTTCCAGCGTCGGGCAGGCCGGATAGCCGAAGGAATAGCGCGAGCCCTGGTAGCCCTGCTGTAGCAGCTTGTCCTTGTCGCGCGCATCGACGTGGCCGAAGCCGAGCTCGGCGCGGATCCGCTTGTGCAGGTACTCGGCCAGCGCCTCGGCCAGCTCGACACCGAGGCCGTGCAGGTAGAGGTAGTCCTGATAGCGGTCCTCGGCGAACCACTCGCGCGCCACGTCGGAGGCCGCCTGGCCGATGGTCACGACCTGCAGGCCCAGCACGTCGCGCTCGCCGCTCGCCACGTCGCGCAGGAAATCAGCGATGCAGAGGCCGCCCTCGCGGTCCTGGCGCGGCAGGGTAAAGCGCGCAACCTCGCGGTCCCGGTCGTCGGGGTCGTAGAGGATCACGTCGTTGCCCTCGGCATTGGCCGGCCAGTAGCCGTAGACCGCCTGAGGGCGCAGGATGTCCTGCTGCTTGGTGATGTCGAGCATGCGCTTCAGGACCGGACGCAGCTCCTTGCGCGCCCAGGCCATGTAGTCCTGCAGGCTGCGACCGTTCTTGCGGTAGCCCCACTGGAACTGGAACAGCATGCGCTCGTTGAGGAAGGGCAGCAGCGCGTCGATCGGCACCCGGGCGATGGTGCGCGGCCCCCAGAACGGCGGCTCCGGCACGGCCACGCCCTCGGCCAGGTCCTGGCGGCGGACGCGGATTTCCTCGACATCGACCGGCCGGCGGTCGACGCCCACGGCACGGCCGAGCGCACGGCGACCGTTCTTCGGCCGCGCTTCGTGCTTAGCCGAGCGCTCCGACACGTGCCCGTCGAAGCTGCCCTTGACGATCCGGTCCATCAGGCCGAGCCCGTCGAAGGCATCACGCGCGTAGGCCACCCGGCCGCAGGCGTAGGCCTTCAGGCAGTCGCCCTCCACGTAGTCGCGGGTCAGCGCCGCGCCGCCCAACATGACGGGGACATCCACCTCTTCCTTGCTCATGCGCAGCAGATTCTCGCGCATTACCGTTGTCGATTTGACCAGCAGGCCGCTCATGCCGACGGCATCGGCGCGGTTCTCCTGCACGGCAGCCAGGATGTTCTCGATCGGTTGCTTGATGCCCAGGTTGATCACCCGGTAGCCATTGTTGGTGAGAATGATGTCGACCAGGTTCTTGCCAATGTCGTGCACGTCGCCCTTGACCGTGGCGAGAACGATGGTGCCTTTCTGCTGGCCCTCGACCCGATCCATGTGCGGCTCCAGGTAGGCGACGGCGGCCTTCATGGTCTCGGCTGACTGCAGCACGAAGGGCAGCTGCATCTTGCCGGCGCCGAACAGCTCGCCGACCACCTTCATGCCGTCCAGCAGATGCACGTTGATGATGTCGAGCGGCGGGTGCTTTGCCAGCGCTTCGGCGAGATCGTCCTCCAGGCCCTGCCGGTCGCCGTCGATGATCCGCTCCTTGAGGCGGGTCTCCACATCCTCGGCCCGCTCGCGCTTCTTGGTGGCTTCGGCGCTGCGGCCTTCGAAGAGCGCGATGAAGGCCTGCAGCGGGTCGTAACCCTCGCGTCGCCGGTCGTAGATCAGATCCTCGGCGACCTTGACCTCTTCCTCAGCGATGCGGTGCAGCGGCAGGATCTTGGAGGAATGCACGATGGCCCCGGTCAGGCCGCGCTTGATGGCGTGGTCAAGCATGACCGAGTTGAGCACGTGACGCGCCGCCGGGTTCAGCCCGAAGGAGATGTTGGAAAGCCCGAGGATGATCTGACAGTCCGGCAGCTCCTCGGCGATGCGTTCGATTGCCTCCAGAGTCCAGAGACCGAGCTTGCGGTCGTCCTCGTTGCCGGTGCAGATGGTGAAGGTCAGCGGATCGAACAGCAGATCCTGCGGCGGCAGGCCGTGCTGGTTGCAGGCAAAGTCGTAGAGCCGCTTGGCGACCTCGACCTTGTGCTCGGCCTCCTTGGCCATGCCGCCTTCGTCGATGGTGAGCGCGATGACCGCGCTGCCGAACTTGCGCGCCAGGCGCAGCTTCTCGGCCGCCGGCTCCTCACCGTCCTCGAAGTTGATTGAGTTCAGCATCGGCTTGCCGCCGTAGAGCCGCATGGCGGTCGCCAGCACCGGCAGTTCGGTCGAATCGAACACCAGAGGCGCGTTCACCGAGCCGCGCATGCGCCTCACCACCTCGGTTATGTCGGCCGATTCGTCGCGGCCGACGAAGGCGGTGCAGACGTCGATGGCGTGCGAGCCGTCCTTGACCTGCTCGACGCCCATGGCGACGCAGGCATCCCACTCGCCGTTGTCCTGATGCTGGCGGAACTTGCGGCTGCCGTTGGCGTTGCAACGCTCGCCGATCGAGAGGTAGGCGTTCTCCTGCCGGTAGGCGACCTCGCCGTAGAGCGAGGCCAGACCCGGCACCCAGGCTGAGGTGCGTTCGACGGGCGCAGGCCGCAGGGCGCCCTGCCCCGCCGCCTCGGCCCGCCGCCGCAGCATGGCGTCGAGCGCGGCGATGTGATCGGTCGTGGTGCCGCAGCAGCAGCCGATCAGCGAAATGCCGTCCTCCTCGATGAAGCGGGCGAGCCAGTTGGCCAGTTCGTCAGGCGTCAGCGGATAGAACGGTTGGCCGTCGACCAACTCCGGCAGGCCGGCGTTCGGCTGCACCGAGACCGGGCCCGGCCAGTTCTCGCCGAGCCACTGCACATGGGCCGCCATCTCCTGCGGGCCGGTCGCGCAGTTGAGGCCCATGACCGGCACGTCGAGCGCCTTGATCACGGTCGCCGCCGCGGCGATGTCGCTGCCGACCAGCAGGGTCCCGGTGGTCTCCACCGTCACCTGTACCAGGATCGGCAGGTCGTCGCGGCCTGCCTCTGTGCGGGCGATCTTGGCGCCGTTGACCGCCGCCTTGATCTGCAGCGGGTCCTGGCAGGTTTCGATCAGGAAGGCATCCACGCCGCCGGCGATCAGGCCGCCGCATTGGGTGACAAGCGCGCTTTCGATGGTGTCGTAGTCGACATGGCCCAAGGACGGCAGCCGCGTGCCGGGCCCGACCGAACCGAGCACGAAGCGCTCGCGCCCGTCGCCCTTGAACTCATCGGCGGCCTCGCGGGCCAGCTCGGCGGCGATCTTGTTAATCTCGAAGGCCTGGTCGGCCAGCTCGAACTCGCCCAAGGTGACCGGCGAGCCGCCGAAGGTGTTGGTCTCCACCATGTCGGCGCCGGCGGCGAAGTAGCCGCGGTGAATCTCGCGCACCGCGTCGGGCCGCGAGAGGTTCAGCACCTCCGAACAGTTCTCCTTGTCCCAGAAGTCGCGCGCGATATCCAGGTCCATGGCCTGGATGCGACTGCCCATGGCGCCGTCGCAGAGCAGCACCCGTTCGGATAGAGCTTGGAGGAACTTGCTCATGTCAGCGCCGCGCCGTCACGAGAGTGCGCCGGTGGCGCGGCACATCGAAAGCGGTGATTGGGATCGGCGCCTTGAGCAGGCGGCAGATCGCCACCGTCAGCTCGGCCCGGTTCAGGGTGTAGAAGTGGAACTCCTTGACGCCGTGGGCCTGAAGCTGGCGGCAGAGCTCCGCGCCGGCCACGGCCGAGACCAGGGCGCGGGTATCGGGGTCCTCTTGCAAGCCCTCGAAGAGGGCCACCAGCCAAGGCGGAATCGCGGCCTGGCACCTTCCGGCGATCTCCACCGTGCGGGCGAAGTTGGTGATCGGCAGGATGCCCGGCACGATGGGCGCGGTGATGCCAGCAGCGTGGGCGCGGTCGAGGAAGCGCAGGTAGCACTCAGGATCGAAGAAGAATTGCGTGATCGCCCGGTTCGCCCCGGCGTCGAGCTTGCGCTTCAGGTTGTCCAGGTCGGCATCGGCCGTAACCGCCTGCGGATGCACCTCTGGATAGGCGGCGACGCTGATCTCGAAGTCGGCGACGCGCTTTAACCCGGCCACCAGGTCGGCGCCATAGGCGTAGCCGCCCGGATGCGGCTCGTACGCACCGCTCATTCCACCCGGCGGGTCGCCTCGCAGCGCAACGATGTGGCGCACGCCCGCGTCCCAGTAAGAGCGCGCAATCTCGTCGATCTCCTCCCGCGTGGCGCCGACGCAGGTGAGGTGCGCCGCCGGCTCCAGCGGCGTTTCGGCACGGATACGTCCGACCAGCCTGTGGGTGCGCTCGCGCGTGCTGCCGCCGGCCCCGTAGGTGACCGAGACAAAGCGCGGGTCCAACGGCTCGAGCTTGTTGATCTCGAGCCACAGCCGCTCCTCCATCGCCGCCGATTTGGGCGGAAAGAACTCGAAGGAAAACGCGAGGTCGTCGTTCGACAAGGGATCGGTCATGGGGGCTCCCAGGGGGGCGAAGGGGGATCGGTCCTGCATGGCTCGTTGTCCTCTTCAGGCCGCGGCCGCGTTGGCCGGCCGGGTCGCGGTCCAGATCATCACGGTCAGGCGTTCGCCGGGCAGCGACAGCGGCCGCCGCGCCTGCAGCCCCGCCGCCGCGAACCAGGCCGCGACATCCTTGTTGCGGAAGCCGAGCCAGCGGTGGGCGTGCTCGCTGCGCAGGGAATCGTGCTGGTGATCGGCAAAATCGACGACGATCAGTCGCCCGCCCGGACGCAGCACGCGGCCGGCCTCACGGATCACCGACGCCGGCGCCTCCGCGTAGTGCAGCACCTGATGGATGGTCACCGCGTCGAAGGAGCCGCTGGAGAGCGGCAGCTGATACATGTCGCCGTGCCGCACCAGGCAGTTACGCAGCTTGGCCCGCTCCAGCTTGGAACGCGCGACCAGCAGCATCTCGTGCGACAGGTCGATGCCGACGGCGCGTCCGACCCGCGGCGCCAGGATCTCGACAATGCGCCCGGTGCCGGTGCCGATGTCCAGAAGGTCCTGCACCTCGCCGGCCGGGAAGAGCTCGAGCAGCCGGCGTTCGACCTCCTCGTCGTCGATGTAGCGGGAGCGGATCTCGTCCCACTTGGAGGCGTTGCGCCGGAAATAGTCGGCGGCGCGCTTAGCCCGCGCTTCCAGGATCCCCTCCAGCCGCTCGAGGTCGAGCGCCAGGGCCGGATCGTCGTGCGGCACCTCGTCGACCAGGGTGCGCGCCAGCTCGCCACCGGCGCCGGCCGGCGCCAGCCGGAAGTAGGCCCAGGCACCCTCGCGCTGCCGTTCCAGCAGACCTGCCTCGCAGAGCAGCTTGAGGTGGCGGGAGACCCGCGGCTGGCTCTGCCCAAGGATCTGGGTGAGCTCGGAAACGGTGAGATCGCTATGCGCGCAAAGTACGAGCAGCCTCAGCCGGGTCGGTTCCGCCGCAGCCTTCAAGGCCGTTAACAAGGTCTCCATTGGCTTTCGTCCTGCGCATACTCGGTGCCGAAGCACAGTCGGCATGCGTTAATAAACATATAAAGATATCTTTATGTCAAGTGGCAATCTGATGCATTTGCAATGAGACTACAGTCACAGCGGTTAAGGCTTGGTTCGCGTTGGGCGGCCCGCTGAGAGATCTTGCCGGGCAAAGTCTCTCAGCGGTTATGGAAGAATGTTTGGATGGGACAGGCGAACAGCTAAAGCAAACAGCGTTTTGCTGTCTAGCGACCCTTCGCTCCTCGATCTCCCCCCCCGCAAAAGGGAGAGGACAGAATACTTCGTGGCTTGCGGGCCTAATCCCGGACGATCTGTACCGAACAGTTGGCGTGCCGCGCGACGCGGGCCGTGTTGGGGCCGAGCAGGTAGTCCTTGAGCGAGGGGCGGTGCGCCGCCATGACGATCAGGTCGGCGCCGAGCTCCTCGGCCGTTTCCACCACCTGCTCGTAGACCGTGCCGTGCTTGGCGATGACGCCGCCCAGCTGGTCATTGGGCATGTGCTCGCCGGCCAGTTCCCTTAGCCGATCCTCGGCCTGCTTGGTGAGATCCTTGATGTCGAACTTAAGCGAGCCGTGCTCTTCGCCGCGGATCGCATAACGCCAGTCGAGCCCACCGACCAGATGCGGCACCACGGTCATGACCCAAACCTTGCCGCCGAGCACGCGCGCCTGATCGACCGCGGTCGGCAAAGCCTTTTTCCAGGAGCTTTGATGTTCGAGGTCGACGGGAACGAGAATTTTCAGGCTCATGATCACACCTCGGCGGATTCGGGTTTGGAACGGCGAGGCTTGCGCGCTACCAGCAGGTAGACCAGCCAGACCACGAACAGGGTTGCCAGGATATTGACGATTGAGGTCGCCGCGTCGGCCACCAGCGGCTGCGGTCCTTCCTCCAGCTCCGGGCGTAGGGCGGCCGCCGTGGGCGCCGCCGGGTCGACCGTTTCGTTGGCGCCCAAAGCCTCGGCCAGCTCGCGCACCGTGTCCGCCGGGATCGGCTGGGTCGAGGCCGTGCCGGTGGTGGCCGGCCCCTGAGCCCCGAAGGCCTCCCGCTCGCCGGAGGGACCGGCCAGCACCACCTGAGTGCTGAGCGTTTCGACCGCCCCGCTCTGCCCGGCGTAAGTGCCATCCGGGATCTTCGCCGGCCGCAGGAAGGAGAAGCGCAGCGGCGCCGTGCCCTCGTTCCAGCCATTGATCGGGAGCAGGCGGAAAGAACCGGTCTTCATCAGATCGAGCGCCGTGCGATCGCCGAGCGGCACCATGACGAAGATAGCGTCGACGATCCCCTTGCTCATGGCCTCGAACTGCAGCTTGAGGTCGCCGGACTCGCCGGAGACGAGCTGCACGCCGGAGGCCTCGATGCCGGAGAGCACCATCTGCGCGACCCGATCGGAGGCAGAACCGGCCTGACCCACGCCCAGCTTTTGCACGTCGGCCAAGGACTGCAGGCTCGAATTGCCGGTGATGATGTGGGCCATGCGATAGCCGATCACGCCGAGGGCCTCGGCATTGGTCGTCACTTCGGCCGAGCCTTCCGACACGCTGTAGAACGACTCGATCCCAGCCACCGCCAGACGCGCCGCGCCTGACGTCACGAGATCGAGCGGGTTGGGCGCCCGCTGCACATCGATCGGCCGTTTCGGGAAGACGCTGCGCGCCGCCCGGACGGCCTTGCCCGAGGGACCGGTGAGCGACGCGAGTTCGCCCATCGCGACTACAAGAGGATCGGCCGCGGCAGGGCCGCCGCCGCCTTCGGTGGCATCCATCAGGCCGGCCTCGACCAGGTAGTCCAGCGCCACGGCACCGACGCTGCGGCCGTCGAGCTCGACCTGCGCGATCAGGCCGCGCATGGCGTCCGCCGTCACCTTGCCTTCGAGCCGCGCGAGGGCCGCCGAGAGGGTTGGGAAGCGCTCAAGCGCCTCGGCGCGCACCAGGGGCGCAGGCTCGTAGACCGGGAAGAAGGTGAGATCGTCCTCCAGCACCACCAGGTCGAAGGCATCGATCTGCGGGTCGGTGCGGAACATCTCCGCCACTACCACATCGCCGTCGAGCAGCGCCTGCATAATCTTGGCCTTGCCGTCTTCGGCCAAGGCGTAGGATAGGACCTTGCTGGTCTCCAGGCCGTAGCGTCGCAGCATGGCGCCGAGACCGTCGAGCGGGCGCTGGGTGAAGGTCACGTCGGTCGCGATCGCGACGCCGCCCAGCCCTCCGAGATCACTGATCTTGCTGATACCCTGGGCCTGGGCCGTCTCCGGCCGTACGACCAGCACGTAGTCGTTGGAAAAACCGAAGCGGCCGCGCCAATCGAGTCCCAAGTCGGCGTAGAGCGTCTTGACCCGCTCGAAGGAGGCATCGCCGTCGGACATCGGTGCCTGGCCGAGGAAGACCAGGCCCGTCCCGTTGTACTCAGGATAGAGGTCGATCTTGCCCTGCTTTAGGCCCTCGAATGTGACGGCAGCGGAGCCATAGGGGATGGCCCGCTGCACGGTGATGCCCTCCTGCTCCGCCATCAGGGCCATCATCTCGGTCAGGATCATGCTCTCGGTGAAGTCCTTCGAGCCGGCCTTGAGGACCGGGTCTTCCTCCGCACAAGCCGCGAGCCCCGTAGCCAGCAGGAGGGCGATCGACCCGCGCCACAGCATCCGGCCGATCCGATCGAAAGAGTGAGTCGTCTGCATGGTTTGCTCCTCCCTTCCGATCAGCTGCCGGAGGCCGCGCGTTCGGCCGCCGCCTCGGCAGCCTGGGCACGGGCCATGCGTCTGGCGAGCTTGGCATCCCGCTTCTCCGGACTCTCGTCCTCGCCGAGCGCCCGGAAGAAGCCGACAAGCTGGATCAGCACAATGAAGGTAAAGGGTATGGCGCCAGTGATCGCCATCGCCTTGGCCACCGTCACGCTGCCGGAAACCAGCACGCCGAAGGTGATGGCGGACATGATGATGCCCCACATCAGCTTGGTCTTGGTGTCAGGATTCAAATTGCCGTTGGTGGTCATCATGCTGACCACGAAGGTGCCGGAATCGGCCGAGGTCACCAGGAAGACGAAGATCAGAATCACCGCCAGGACATTCAGAAGCCCGGCGCCCGGCAGATAGCTGAAGAAGGTGAAGAGGGCCTTGGTCACGTCCTCGAACACCACCTCGGCCAGGCCGCCGCCGCCAAACATCTCGATGTAGATGCCGGCGCCGCCGAAGACCGCGAACCACAGCATCGAGAAGACCGTGGGAACCACGATCACGCCGATGCAGAACTCGCGGATGGTGCGGCCGCGGCTGATGCGCGCGATGAAGATGCCGACGAAGGGTCCCCAGGCAATCCACCAGATCAGGTAGGTGAGGGTCCAGCCGTGTGTCCAGCCGCGCAGCGAATCATCGTAGGAGAAGATGCGGAATGACAAGAAGATGAACTGGCTGAGGTAATCGCCGAAGGAATTGACGAAGGCATCCAGGATGAAGGTGGTCGGCCCGGCGTAAAGCACCACCAACATGATGATGATGGCGATCACCATGTTGAGGTTGGAGAGGATCTTGATCCCCTTGTCGACGCCGGTGCAGGCCGACAGCAGGAAGGCGATGGTCATGACGATCAGGATGCCGACGGCGACGGTGAGCGAGGCCGGGTCGGTGCCGAAGACCTCGGCCAAGCCCGAGCGCACCAGCAGGGTGCCCATGCCGAGGGAGCCGGCGAGACCGAAGACCACCGCCATCACGGCCAGGACGTCGGAGACGACGGCAATGCCGTTGGTCACCTTCTCTCCGAGGATGTTCTTCAGGGAGTAGATGATCGGCGTCGAGACCATCGAGGGCGCATCCTTGCGGAACACGAAATAGGCGATCACTAGGGCGCAGACGCCGTAGATCGCCCAGGCGTGGAAGCCCCAATGCAGGTTGGTGATGGCGAAGGCGGCACGCGCCGCTTCCTTGGTCTGCCCCTCGATGCCGGGCGGGGAGTAGAAGTGATACATTGGCTCGGCCACGCCCCAGAACAGCAGGCCGGAGCCCATGCCGCCGGCGAACAACATGGCGATCCAGGAGGCGGTCGAGAACTCGGGATCGTCGTCGTCGTGGCCAAGCTTGATATCGCCGTAGGGCCCGATCGCGAGAAACAGGCTGATCCCAAGGAACATCGTGCAGACCAGCATGAAGAACCAATCGAGGTAGGCCAGAGACCCGCTGGTCAGCGCGACCGCCGCGCCGGTCAGGCTATCGGGATAGATAACGCCCCAGAGGCTGATGACGGCGCTCAGGCCCATCGACAGGATCAAAACGAGATTCTTGGATAACATGATCGGTTTCGCCCCCCGCCCTAATCAATTGAAGAATTTTTGTTTGTTTACTTGCATCAAGCGTAACACGATGCGCACCGCACGCAAGCTACGGCTCTAAGCAAATGATCGAGCTGACTCGATTTCCCAACGGCACGTCTTGTTCGCGGCCGGTTGTCCGGCTTGATTCTGCCGATGGCGTCACGATCGATCGTGCGCCGCCCCTGTTCGCTTGTTGTCATATTGTTCTGATAGGCGTTCGTTCTCTGCCGACTTGGGTGCGACACTCGCAGTCGGCATTGCGACACTGGGACCGTCGCGACCGCTGGGGCGCCCTCCCGGAGGTGCCGAGGAGCTCCGGGTCAGCAACTTGTAGGATGGAGTAGATCGAGCCGATGCTGATAGCCCAAATCACCGATCTGCACGCCGGCAGCCGCATTGAGATGCCTGGCTACGAGGTCGACACCTTGGCGCGCGTGGCCAAGGCCGTGACACATCTGAATGGCCTCGACCCGGCACCCCACCTGGTGCTGGCGACCGGCGACCTGACGCGTGACGGCACGCGCGAGGAATACGAGGCGCTGAAAGCAGCCTTCGCGCCACTCGCCATGCCGCTCTACCTACTGCCGGGGAATCACGATGATCGCGCCATGCTGCGGGCGGTCTTCGCCGAGCATGGCTATTTACCCGGCGACGGCTTCCTCCACTACACGATCGAGGACGGCCCGCTGCGCATCATAGCCCTCGACACCCATGTCCCCGGCGAAAACGGCGGCGAGCTCTGCGCCGAGCGGCTGGCCTGGTTCGAGGCCACCTTGGGCGAGGCGCCCGAGCAACCGACCCTGGTCGCCATGCATCACCCGCCCTTTTCAACCGGGCTGCCCGAGTTCGACTGCATCGGCCTGGCCGGCGCCGAGGCGATGGGCGAGATCGTCGCCCGCCATCCGCAGATCGAGACGATCCTCTGCGGCCACGTCCACCGTGAGATCACGCTCCGCTGGCAGGGCACGCTGGTCACCGTCACGCCGAGCGCCGCCTATCAGTATCCCCTGGAGCTGCGGGACGGCGTTGGTTTCCATCCGGTCGACGAGCCGCCGGCCTGCCGCCTCTGCCACTGGCGACCCGAGGTCGGCCTGGTCTCGCACCTGAGCTACATCGCCGCCTAGTTGGCTGGGAACGAACCGCACCCCCCGCTGGGCCTTATGCGAAAGGCGCCGCATTGTACGATTACCAACGGTTTGGCAGTTAGCATCGATCGGCGGTGCGGCGCTAACATTTTCGAAAACAGACAAATTCTTCTTTAGAAAAACACACATGGCGGTGACAAAAAGCGAAAATAATATTCACACATGCGCGCACAAATTGACCTCTTTACATATCAATGCAGCGGTAATGATGGCGCGGGCACAGCGATAGGAAGGCACGGACCGTCGGCGGGCGAACCCTTCCTTTCACCTCGGAAGGATGCAAAGAGCTGCTGGCATCAGGTTATCGCTGTGTCCGCTCTTGGGCAGGCCAGGGGAAAGGAACGCCCAGCCAGTCCGCGAGGACAGCCGCCAATCGGTGGCTACGCCTTTCGAAGTGGCTTTACTGCGAAAGCTGGACTCCGCTCCAACCAAAGTAGACGAGACTCAACGAAAGGCTTAGACGGCGCCGGGTGAGTGCATACGCCGCGAGTGCTCCACCCACCAAAGGCTGCGTCCCCGGACTACGACGTAAATCGAATTGCGTGGCCAAAGACCTTCGTACGACGATTATCGCAGCCAGGGGCTTGCTGTGCGGTCACAAGGAGCTGGCTGCCGCGGCAGACCTCCAGGAGGCTGAAAGGAACGGCAGCCATGCGAAGACGGACCTCGTACCGTACGCTTGTCGCCTGTATTGCAGGGCTGACCTGCTTCGCCGGGACGACGCCCGCTGTCGCAGCCGAACCGAACCAGACCGAGCCGATCCGCCTAACAGCCGTCCAAATGGACAGCATCACCGCTGGCACGGCGCTCGTGGCAACGGACGCCTTGGCCACTGTCGCGGGGGACCGCGCGCTTGCATTGACGGCCGCCCAGACCTTCACAAATCTTGGCGCGAACTCTCAGCAAGTGGGTGGTGGTAGCAGCGCCGTAGCTGCTGGTTCGACGTTCGCTGCAACGAACAGCTCGACGATCGTCGGCAATGGCCGCTCGAACACATCGCTTGCTCTCGACGCCAGCAGCGCTGCGTCCGGCGGCTCCGTTGCCGCCAATGCCTTTACCCAGGCCCTGGCCTTCGACAGCGCTGTTGCCGAGGTCGCAGTCGGGCTGGCGCAGAGCTTCGCAGGGGGCGGCGGAGGTAACGCTGCGTCCGCGACAAGCGAAGTCGGTGGGAGCGGTGGTGTCATCGCCGGGAGCGTGACTAGGCTAGTGCAAACGCCTCAATACTCCATCGCCCAAGCCACGGCCTTCGCGATCACCATCAATTCCCGCGCGGCTTCCAACAGGAACGCGCGTTCGGCTACGGGCAACCGCATCAGGTGTGCACCGAGATCCAGCGCGGCTGGTCTGTAGTCCGGCCACATCGCGGTTTCGTCAAGAAAAATAGCCGCTTATCCGGTCGTACGACGGCTGCGACGAGGCCGAACCGATCGTTCGACATGACCGCTACGCCATTGCCGCAGCGTCCAAGACATTCTCGGATGGCGCGGCCAACTGTGGTGCACCTTCCTGATTTGTTCACCTGCAGATCGCGTCGCGCACAAACTGGCTAGCTGTGTGCGATCCACTACCTCTAATCGGCACTCTCTTTCGGAGTACGGTCGAATTCAGACGTACAACGATTTGCTGACTTTAGATTTCTAACCAGGCCGCTAAGCTTGGACAAATAAATCTCCAATAAACGTCGAATGATCAGGGAGAGGTCACCCTGGTTTAATTTGGGTTGTATCTGAACAAAACCCGCATTCGAGGAGGTGAAAAATGTCGAAAAAGCTCGTTTCGATCCTCGTTGGCGCATCCATGTTCGCCGTTGTTGGTGCGGCAAACGCCGGTGAGCCGACCAAACTGACGGCCGACCAGATGGATGGCATCACGGCGGCCGGCAATGCTTTCATTAGCGTCGTCGGCTTCGTCGACAAGTTCAAAAACGTCCACACCAACATCAGACTCCAGAAGTTTGCCCAGGTCTTCGTCGACACGCGTATCCGCGGCTATCTCGCTGATGCCGAAGCCTTCGCGAACTGCAATGGATTTGGTTGCACCGCCGAGACCTTGACGTTTGCCGATTCCGATCCCTTCGGCGTCAACAACTTCGGCATCCCCACCGCCACCTCGGCATCGGAGTCGCTGGCGGCGTCGAACGGCTTCCACCGCGGCAAGTTCTAGGACCGGACGAAAGGCGGAACGAGCTTGAACGTTTGCAAGCTCAGTCGGTTGATTATGAGCCCCGCGTCCTAGGCTTCACCGGGTGTTCGATGGAGCCCAACGCTAGAGCTCAAGACTTGGTTGCGGAGATGCACGAAGCGCGCCTCATCGGTCTTCGGTGGGGCGCCGTGCTCTCCGTGCTGGGCCGAGCCAGCGGCCCGGCAAAACGGCCACCACCGCTTCCTGGCCTGCCCAAAGCAGTAGCGGGCCTGAACGCAAGCGAGAGTGGGGCTGGGAGATGTTTCGATGCTCGTGACCTCTTCAGTCGCACGAAACTTCACGGTCACACGTACCAGCAATTGGCCCGCAGGACGCGCCACCGTGACAAGGTCGGACGCCCAGTCGGCTGACGAGGCCGAGACAGGGGATTTCCCCGAGACCTGGAATTTGAGCGCCGTCCAGTCGGACGCTCGCCTCGGCCGAGTTTTGCGTCGCATCGGCTATGCGGCCGCGATTGCGTTGCTGTTGACGACGGTCCCGGCCTCTGGGGAGGAGCGCGGGCCGGTCAAATCGCTTCTGGAGATGCGGCGCGAGGGCGTCGTCGTTCAGCAGTGGGACATCAGCTGCGGCGCGGCCGCCCTGGCCACTGTGCTCACCTACCAATACCGAGATCCCGTGCCGGAGCGGGAGATCGCCAAAAGCCTGATGCGGCGTACGGAATACCTGGAAAATCCGCTACTCGTGCGGGTGCGCCACGGCTTCTCGTTCAACGATCTGAAGGGCTACGTCGACAGCCGAGGCTACGAGGGGATCGGCTACGGCAACCTGAACATGGCCCACCTCGTGGAGTTTGCCCCGATCATCGTGCCGGTACGCTTCAATGGCTACAATCACTTCGTTGTCTTTCGCGGCGTTCGGGCCGGTCGGGTTCTGCTCGCCGACCCGGCGTGGGGGAACCGAACGATGCCGCTTGAAAAGTTTGAGGACGCATGGTTGAACTACAAGCAGATGGGTAAGGTGGGTTTCGTCGTAGCGCGCGGCGACGGCACGCTGTTGGCGAACCGCATGGCACCCCAAGAAACGGATTTTGTTCTGCTCAGGTAGCGGCGGACCGGGTCGGGGGCTTAAGCAAAGACGAGATGGGAAGTCTTGTAGCTTCAGCGGCAGGCGGAAGACGGCTTGCGGCCTGCGCCGTCAGCGTACTGTTTTCTATAGCCTTTTCGGCTAGCGCCATAGCGCAGAGCGACGCGGACAGAATCGAAGAGCTCCTGCTGAAGCTGGAGGAACGAGATCGCAAGCTCGAACAGCGCGATGCCGTCATTGCCGACCTCCTGCGGCGCGTTGAGCTGCTCGAAAGGAGCATAAACGCAAACGAGCCAGAGATCGTGCTGCCGATCGACGAGGCGCTCGCCGATGCGGGCCCCGTGGCTGACGATGTTCTTCCCGCGGCCACGGTCGTCACCCCGATATCCCGGCTACGCGCCCAAACCGCCCTGGGCGGCGAAGATCTGGCGCAGGCGTCGGGGGAGGCACCGGGGCAGATCGAGGTAGAAGAGGAGGACGTGGAGCGTGCTCTGGAGCGGACGCTCGTCCAGGCCGGAGCATTGCTGCTGCCCTTCGGCTCGGTCGAGGTCGAGCCGAGTTTCTCCTACACGCGCCGCTAGTCCGACTCACCGCTTCTGGTCGCCCAGGCCGGCCTGATATTCGCCGCCGAGCAGCAGATCCGGCGCAACGAGTTCAACGCCAATGTCGACTTACGCATCGGCCTGCCGCTCGACTCCCAATTGGAGATCGCCGTGCCTTACCGCGTGGTCAACCAGGAGACGGTGAACAGCATCGATGCCTCGCCGTTCTCCGAGGACAACGACACCGGCAAGGGCATTGGCGACGTCAGCGTGGGCGTGGCCAAAACCTTCCTGCGCGAAAGCGACTGGCAGCCGGACGTTATCGGCCGCGTCACCTGGGACACGGATACGGCCGATCAGAACGACAATGGCGTGCCCCTGGGCGGCGGCTTTCATGAAATCCGGGGCTCTTTGACGGCGCTCAAACGCCAAGATCCGCTGGCCTTCGTCGCCAGCGCCTCTTACGAAACGGTGTTCGAAAGCGACAACATCGATCCCGGCGATAGCTTTTCCATTTCCCTGGCGAGCATCCTGGCGGCCAGCCCCGAAACCTCGCTCCGCTTCGTGTTCGATCAGAGTTTTGTCGGCGAGGTCGAGGTCGGCGGCGCGCGCGTGGACGGATCGGATCAGGTCATCGGGGCGCTCACGCTCGGCGCCGCCACCATACTGGGTCCGGGCGTTTTACTGGACATCGCCGGCACTATCGGGCTGACCGAGGACGCGGCCGACTACGCGATCGTCGTCTCGGTGCCGGTCCGATTCAACACCGGCCTAGAATAGCGCCGCTACGCAGATCCCCGATCACACCCTAGTGCGATGGCTGCCTCGGCGTGTCCGGGAGTAACTCCAACACCGGCTCCGCCTGCGAGGCGACGTGCGAGTCGGCAACCATGGTGTTGGCGATGCAGGCCGCCTGGGTCCGGTTCGTCGCGTTGAGCTTCTTCATGATGTGCCGTATGTGCACCTTCACCGTGCTTTCCTGCATCTCGAGCTCGTAGGCGATGACCTTGTTGGACTTGCCCAGCCTCAGCAGCTCCAGCACCTCGACCTGGCGCGGCGTCAAGTCCGGCCAGGGCGTCCCGTCGTGCGACCCTTCGCTCTCGTCGAGCGGCAGCTCCTTTGCCACGTCGATGATCGCGCTGACGGGAACATAGGTGCCGCCCGCCTGAACCAGCCGAAGCGCGGCAACGACGACTTGGGGACTGAGCGATGTCGGGATGTAGCCTCGCACGCCACAGCGCAAGGCTTGTAGCACCTGCCCGCGCTCGTCGCTGTCCGAAACAACGACCATCGGCAGATCGCTCACGGTCTCGCGCACGAGCTCGACCGAGTGGCCGAAGTGCCGCGTAGACTCCCGCCTGCTGCCAACACTGAATACGACGAGGCTGACCTGGCCGGGATGTTCGGAAAGTCTGCTCTTCAGCTGATCGACGCCTGACAAGGAAACCACCGAGACGCCTTCGACCCTGGCTTCTATGAACTGGGATATTGAAGACCGCACCAGTGGCCGCTGATCGATCAATACGATCAAACGGTTATCCTCTGGCACCGGTGTTGCTCGTCCCCGCAGAGCCTGTGCTGTCGATTCTGTATCTTGCTCAAGGGGGCCTGAAGTGAAGCGATTCATTGCGCTCGCCTCGCCGTGGGTTATTGATATCCCCCGACTTTATTTTGTCTCAAGCATCTCCGGCGAAACTCCGTCCCCGAACTAAAGACCCCAGCTCGCTATCTATCACCTCGTATTAGTCGTTTTCTTAGGACAGTTCGTGAGCCAACGATATCATGGGCCGATCACTTTTCAAAGCCCTGCAAACAATATGACCTTTGACCCAAAAGCATAATCGCATCGGCTAGTAACCCAACATGATGCAAGTCAAAAAGTGTCCTTTTGGGAGTAAGCTTAGTCGATGAACGGCCCCAGCGAGTGACCAGGGAGACGAATCACTACGACGAGCCAAAGGTCGGTGAGCTGATCGAACGCGGTCCCTCGGTTTTGGCCATCTTTCAGGTTATCGATGCCGGCATCGGCCATGGCCAGCCATCCCAGCTCTTCTCCCGGCCGAAGGCCTCTCGCGGGGCAATCGGCTGGACAGAAGAGCGGCATTCCCTTACTTGATCGACGCAAGAGAGGTGCCATGGCGTCCAGCGCGGTTTCGCCCGCGAGTGCGCCGGGTACCAGGAGAGAAGGGCCCGGCAGACAATCAGCCGGATGGTAACGATGGTGCGCGAAGCAGCTTTACCCCTTGACGCAACGCCGAGACCGGAGGGGGCTGGGCCCCGCATCGCCATGCTGCTGCCCTGCCTCAACGAGGCGGCCTCGATCGGCGAGGTGGTACGGGCCTTCCAAGCGAGCCTGCCAGCCGCCACTGTTTACGTCTACGACAACGATTCGGACGACGACACGGCCGAGATTGCGCGCCGTGCGGGTGCCGTGGTGCGTGTCAAGAAGATGCGGGGCAAGGGTAACGTCGTGCGTCGCATGTTCGCCGATATCGACGCCGACATCTTCGTCCTGTCGGACGGCGATATGACCTATGACGCGTCCAAGGCGCCGCAGCTGGTCGAGCAGCTCCTGGAGGAGGAGCTGGACATGCTGGTGGCGACGCGCAAGCCCACCGAGAAGGCCCACAGGGCGGGTCACGCCCTGGGCAATCGCCTTTTCAATTACTTGGCGCGGCTGCTGTTCGGCGGCCATTTCACGGACATCTTTTCCGGCTACCGAGTCTTCACCCGCCGCTTCGTGAAGTCCTTTCCCGCCGTCTCACGCGGCTTCGAGATCGAAGCCGAGTTGGCAGTGCACGCCTTGGACCTGCGCGTGAAGGCCAGCGAGGTCGCCCTGCCCTATCGCGCGCGGGGCGCCGGCTCGGAGAGCAAACTGCGGACCTTCCGCGACGGCTTCAAGCTGCTCTTCACCTTCCTGCTGCTCTGCAAGGAGATCAGGCCTTTCGCCTTCTTCACGGCTCTATCCGGCCTCTTTGCCGCGGTTTCGATCATCCTGGCCTATCCGATCGTCGTGACCTGGCTCGAAACCGGTCTGGTGCCCCGTCTGCCCACGGCCGTGCTCTGCGCGAGCCTGATGATCTTCGCTTTTTTGAGCCTTGCCAGCGGCATGGTCCTCGACAGCGTGAGCAAGGCGCGCCACGAGATGAAGCGCCTGCACTACCTGGCGCTCGGCCCCCTGCTGCCGCAGAGCGAGCCGGACTAGTGGCATCGCCCCTGGCCCGGGCCGTCGTCGGGCATTCCTTCTTTCGCTTCTGCCTGGTCGGCGCCGTCGGCTTCCTGGTCGACGCCGGCCTGCTGATGGCGCTGATCGAGGCCGGCGCGCTGGAGCCGATCCCGGCCCGCGTCGTTTCGATCCTAGTGGCCGTGACCTGGCTGCTGAACCGGCTACTGACCTTCCGTTCCGATGATCCGCGATACCTCTTCGAGTGGAGCCGCTACGCGCTAATTAACGGGATCGGCGCGCTGGTCAACTACGGCTGCTACGTCGCCTGCCTCTTGCTGATCCCCGGCATCTCACCGCTGCTCGCCCTCGCCGTGGGCTCGGCCGTCGCCCTGATCGTGAACTACCTCGGCTCCCGCCACTTCGTCTTCTGGCAGGACTCGGCATCGCGTTCATGACCGCGCCGTCGACATCGGTTCTGACGTCAAGCTCGCATCGAGCCCGCCAACCAACCGGGCCCTGCAGAGGACGGGATCAGCTCATCGCAAAGCCGCGATAGCCGTCTTCGGCGATCTGATCGCACAGCGCATGGTACTTGTTGACGCCGCCGATGTACGACAGCAGGCGGCGTGGCTTGCCCTCGACGTTCGCGCCCATGTACCAGGACAGCGTCTTCGGGATCAGGGTCGCGGCGGCCGTCTCGTCATGATGCCGGACCCACTTGTCCTCGGTCTCCTTGGTCGGCTCGACTGTGTTGAAGCCCTTGTCCCGCATATAGACGATGCAGTCGGTGATCCAGTCGACCTGCTGCTGCAGGCACGTCGCCATGTTGCAAAAGGCCGCTGACGGCGACAGCGGCGCGGCCGTCGTGAAGAGGTTGGGATAGCCGTGGACCTGCAGGCCCATCGTGGTTCGGATGTCCTTGCCCCACTCGTCCCGCAGTGACCGACCGCCACGCCCGCGAATGCCCATGCGGGTGAGCGCCCCCGTCCCCGCATCGAAGCCCGTTGCGAGGATCAGCATGTCCAGCTCGTGCACTTTGCCGTCGGCCGTCCTGACGCCAGTTTCCGTGATCGCCTCGATCGGCGTCTCGCTCACATCGACCAACTCGACGTTGTCGCGATTGAAGACGTCCAGGTACTTGGACTCGAGAGGAACGCGGCGCGTCCCGAAGCCGTAGGTTCGGGGCAGGAGCTTTTCAGCCAGCTCTTTGTCGTCGATACGCTCGCGCATCTTCTCGCGAACGAAGTCCGAAACTTCGTCGTTGGCGGCCTGGTCGAAGAAGATCTCGGGGAACAGGGCCACCCAGAAGCTGAGCGATCCGTCCGCCCAGACCTTCTCCATGACCTCGCGTCTTTGTGCGGGTGTCAGATCGTTGAAGGCAGCTGCCTCGAAATCGTAGTCGAAACCGACGAAGGTCTTCCGTACGCGCTCCTTCATCTCGTCGAACTGGGCCCTGTGAGCTTCCCAGTCGGCGTCCGTGTACTTCGGGTTACGCATCGGGATCATGTATTGGGGCGTACGTTGGAACACCGTCAGCTTCGCTGCTTCCAGCGCGACCGTCTGGATTACCTGGATCCCCGTCGCGCCGGTGCCGATCACGCCGACGCGCTTGCCGGCCACGCTTTCGGCACCTTTTGGATACTTCGCGGTGTGATAGAGCCTGCCCTTGAAAGTCTCGTGGCCTGGGAAGGCGGTCAGCAGCGGCGCCGACAGCATGCCGGCACATGAAACGATGTACTTCGCGCGAAATCTGCGCCCCGCATCGGTACCGATGATCCACTTCTTCTCGGCCTCCTCATAGACCGCCGCGTTCACACGGGTATCGAAGACGATGTCTTTTCTAAGATCGCAGCGGTCGGCTACGAAGTTCAGATAGCGTTCGGTTTCGGGCTGCGCCGGGAACCTTTCGCTCCAGCTCCATTCGTCAGCCAGCTCTTTCGAGAACCAGTACTGGTAAACGTACGACTGCGAATCGACCCGCGACCCCGGGTATCGGTTCCAGTACCAGGTGCCGCCGACGTTGGAGCCGGCCTCGATGGCCTTGACGCTGAAACCCTCGTTTCTCAATCGGTAGAGCTGATAGAGGCCGGCAATGCCGGCGCCGATGACGACCGCGTCGAGCTCCATCATATCGGCAGTGCTGCCGTCGGCAGGCTTCGCTTGCGTTGATTGGGTCATTCCCGCAACTCCTCCGATTCCAAAACTTTTATTGCCAGCGTGCTTTGCGCGACTGCAATCAACGGGGAAACCGACGGCGCAGCGACCACCGTCCCGAAGATTGCGATCCCATTTCCTCGAGCCGCGAGGGACAGACGAGGACGCGAGAACGCTGAAACATCAGGCCCGCAAGCGCTCCTCTGACCGGTCGGTCGCGCTTGCCGCGATCCAGTCGTAGACGGCTGTCTCGAAGTCCATGTATCCGCCGAATGACACCGCATCGGCAAAGGGCAGGATCTGGGTGGCCCAATAGCCGCCGACACCGTTCTCGCGGTCGATCCAGTAGAAGCAGTTGGCCAGGCCCGCCCAGCCGATGGCCCCGGCGGGCCGTCCGGTCGGCACCTCTTCGTCGTTCACCATGAAGGTGTAAGACCAAGACTTCGGCAGCCCTGGAAAGAACTCGGCATCGTTGGACAAGCTCGGGATAACGCCTGGAAGCATCGTGACCTTCTGGTGAGGCTGCAGCCCGTTGCGCACGGCGGCCTCCACCGTCTCGGGCTTCAGCACACGGCCATTGGGCCCGGCGCCGTCGTTCAGCCACATGCGGATGAACTTCATGTACTCGGGCACGGTGGCGTAAAGGCCGTGGCCGGCCATGTCGATCTCCGGGTTGTCGGGCAGTTCGAAGCCGTCCATTGGGTCGAGGCCGCCATCCGCCGAGCGGGCGTGGATCGTTGCGGTACGGGCCTTCATCGATCGCGTACGGGTGAAGGCGATATCCACCATGCCCAGCGGCTCGAAAACCCGCTCCTTCAGCACCGCATCCAAACGTTTCCCGCGGATGCCCTCGACCACCTGTCCGGCCCAATCGATGTTGGAGCCGTACTCCCATTTCTCGCCCGGATCGAACAGCAGCGGCGTGCGGATGGCAGCCTTGGTGCCGGTCACCACGCTCGGCTGGCCATGCTCTTCCGCCAACCGACTATAGGTCTCGTTGAAGAAGTCGTAGCCGAAGCCCGCGGTGTGCAGCATCAGCTGGCGCGTTGTGATGTCGGTCTTCGGCGGGCGCAGCTGCGGCTTCCCCTCGGCATCGAAGCCTTCGATGACCTGGATCTCTCCGATCTCTGGGGCATAGCCCTTGGCCGGCGCGTCGAGATCCAGAAGCCCCTCCTCGACGCACTGCATGACGGCGGTACCGCCGATTGCCTTGGTCGTCGAAAAGATCGCAAAGACAGTGTCTTCCGCCATCGGATCGTCGCCGCCCAAACGCCTTTGACCGGCGGCACCGAAGAAGATGTCCTTCTCGCGATCGGTAACCATTGCGACGACACCGGGCACGCGGGGCGTCCCGGTCGTGACGCGCTGCAGCACGGCTTCGCAGCTTGACGAAAGATCGGCCATGTCATCCTCCTTAAGACGGTCTTGCTCTGATTTGAGGCTGCCGGTCAGGAAGGAGAGGCGCCGCTCCCAATCGGCAGAGCCTGTCCCAAATCGGAAGCGATCAGCGGCGGAACGCTGGTGGCGTCCGGTCTCGGCTTCCGACCCAGCGGCGTAACCCGATAGGGCATGTAGACCTCGCGGCAGAACTCCTGCACCTCGTCCCAATCCTTCGAGTGGGTGCGTTGATCCTGGCGGATCGGCTGTCCAGCCGCGTCGAAAAGCAACGCGTTTTCAAGCACGTTGAACCCTCCCGAGGCAGCTCTTTCGGCTGTTCCCTTGAGACTAACGCAGAATGCGGCGGGCCGCCCCGAACATGACTGTGTCATTAGACAAGACGTTCCCGTTCAGGCGCAGCGCGGCAAGCGGCGGACGCCCTCCCGCAGATAGCCGAGTGCAGGCCGCCACGGCTCTGCTGCAAGCGGACAAGCCACCGATCATGGTGCATAGCGTGCAGCCCTGCACGCAAGCACCTGATTATTCAAGAGAAATCAATTGGCTAGCCCGATTAGCGCCGTTGGCAACCCAGATGTCACAATATTGGTTCAGTGGCTAGCTGACGTCGCAGCTGCGGAGAAGCTCTCGCAAGGTTTGTCGGTTGCCGACGAACATCCGCAACTACAGACCACTCGGCGGTTCCCAAGTAGATTGCCGGCCTCGGCATTTCCTAATCAAAGCTGCGGAAACCACTCCTTTATCTGAACTGCCTCTGCGAACAGAGTTCGGAGGTCTGGGCCCAGGTGCGAACCGAGCACAGCGCCCACAGGATCGGCGGCAGTAAGGACAGGAGCGGCGAGATGATCAGGACTGGCGAAGAGTACAGGGACTCTATCCGCGACAACCGCGAAGTCTAGTCGAATGGCGAACAGGTAGCGGATGTCACCGCATATCCGGGTAGAGCTCCCCAGCCTATCGATAGCAAATTTCGACGCACCTGAATCAGTTGTTTCTGCCGAAAAGCTTGGAGTGCCAGAAAGGACCCAGAAATGGCAACTGAAAAAGTAGATACGCTCGTTGTTGGCGGTGGCCAAGCCGGCTTGGCCATGAGCGAGCACCTGAGCAACTGCGGCGTGCCTCACCTCGTTCTGGAGCGGCACCGAATTGCCGAGCGCTGGCGCTCGGAAAGATGGGACTCTTTGGTTGCCAATGGTCCGGCCTGGCATGATCGATTTCCGGGCATGGAGTTTTCCGATATCGATCCCGATGCCTTTGCGCCTAAGGAGCAGGTTGCCGACTATCTTGTCGCTTACGCAGAACGGATCGCTGCCCCCGTCCGCTGCGGCGTGGAGGTAAAGAGTGTGCAAAGGAATGTTGGCCGGCCCGGCTTCCGTGTCGAAACGTCGGATGGCGTGATCGAAGCCAACAACGTGGTTTCCGCCACCGGGCCATTCCAACGCCCTATCATCCCAGCCGTTGTTCCTGACGATTCAGGACTCGCGCAGATCCATTCCAGCGCCTACCGCAATCCCACCCAGTTGCCGGAGGGGGCGGTGCTCGTGGTCGGAGCGGGGTCTTCGGGGGTGCAAATCGCTGACGAACTTTTGGGTGCGGGAAGGCGTGTTTACCTCTCGGTCGGCCCGCACGACCGTCCTCCGCGAAGCTATCGCGGGCGTGACTTCTGCTGGTGGCTGGGGGTCCTCGGCAAGTGGGATGCCGCAGCCGTAGAGCCAGGCATGGCACATGTTACGATCTCGGTGAGCGGTGCCCATGGCGGCCACACAGTCGACTTCCGGCGTCTTGCCGCACAGGGCATGACGCTCGTTGGTATGACGCAAACGTTCGACGATGGTGTGATGCGCTTCGCACCGGACCTTGCGGACAATCTTGCGCAAGGCGATGCTAACTATCTGTCGATGTTGGACGAAGCCGACGCCTATGTTGCCCGCAATGGTCTGGACCTTCCGGAGGAGCCTGAAGCCCGCACTATCGAACCGGACCCGGACTGCGTGACCGATCCCATTCTTGAGTTGAGCTTAGCGGAGGCTGGCGTAACGTCGATCGTCTGGGCGACGGGCTTTGCTCTTGATTTCAGCTGGTTGAAGGTCGACGCGTTCGACGAAGAAGGCAGGCCGAAGCATCAGCGTGGAATTTCGGCCGAGCCCGGGATCTATTTCCTGGGATTGCCATGGCTGTCGCGACGGGCGTCCTCATTCATCTGGGGCGTCTGGCACGATGCAAAGCATCTGGCGGACCATATCTCCACGCAACGCAAGTATCTGGCGTACCATTCTTCCGCGCAACGTATCACGGAAGACGCATAGCCAAGCGATCCCGGCAGCGGAAAGGGCAATGGCCTAAAGAAGTGCTTTGGGCCATTTGTCGTGGGGCGCATGTCGATCCCGCTCCCAACCACGTGGTGCTGGCACGACGCGAAGTGGGGAGCGCCCACGAAACTCGCGAACAGCTCCTTCGGTTCTGCCACGATTTCTTTGGCCTCGACGCCTAAACACGAACGGAGCGCCTAATGGCTCATCAACGTATTCGCGCCTTCAACACCAAGGATACCTACCCGGAGCAGAGTCTCGACAACGACCTGGCGCAAGGCGTGGTGGCCGGCAACACGATCTACCTTCGCGGCCAGTGCCCCCAGGATCTCGACACGGCCGAGAACGTCGGCATCGGCGATCCGGTCGCCCAGACCCACAAGGTGATGCAGAACATCCGCCAGCTCGTGGAGGAATGCGGCGGCAGCATGGAAAATGTGGTCAAGCTGGTCGTCTACCTGACCGATGTGCGCCACCGCGAAGCCGTCTATCGGACCGTGGGGCAGTACATTAAGGGTGTGCATCCGGTCTGCACCGGCCTCGTCGTCGTTGCACTGGCGCGCCCTGAGTGGCTGGTCGAGATCGACGCAACCGCCGTGCTCTAGCGGGCTGGAACGCTGCGAGATTTTCTAGGGAGGATGGGCGAGACCACAGCCCTTTCGCCGTCTATCGGTTCATACCCCGTAACTGAAAGCTCCTGAGAACTTGAATCTCACTGCCCCCTTGATCCGCAATGCCATCCGCAAAGGTCCTGTTTTGGAGCTGGATAAGACCTTTGCTGGTGCGCGACAGAGAGGGCAGAAACAACCCAAAGCGGAGGGATCGCTAACCTTTGTCATTGGGTCGGAAATCTGCCGCTAGACGGTGCAGTTCCGATCGCAGCTCGGCGATGAACGCCCGGGCGAGATTGGAGGGCGGCCTGTGGTTCGGAATCATGATCGAGCTCGTGAGGTAAACCGCCGGCACGAACGGACGAAAGACGATCGCCGCCTTCGACCCTTTGTAGAGACTGTAGCTTTTGGCTGCGATCGGATCCGCGATGGCGTACGCCAGGCCACGTTCGACATAGGTTAGCAGCGGGATGAAGTACTGCGCCTCGAACCGTGGACTGAACACCGCATCCATCTCGGCAAAGGCAGCCCTTGTCTGGATGAAATTCGGGTGATCCTCATACAGGGTTGCCATCGGTTTCCCGGATAGGTCGCTTGCCGTTACGACCCGCTTGCTTGCCAGCGCGTCGCCGGCCGGCATGGCGCAGAGACACTCCAGGCGGAGAATGTCGTGGTCCACAAGCGGGGATTCGTCGAAGCCGGCGAAGCCCACATCGGCCAAGCCGACGTCGTATTGCTGTACGGCAATCAATTGCTGAACCTGAATGGAACTGCGAGCGATGAGCGAGACCTTCACCCGCTCGCGATGCTGCACGAACCTTGCGATGAGATCGGGGACCAGGAACGCCGACGGTCCCGGCATGGAAACCATTTGAATGGTTCCTTCATCCAGGCCACGAATGCTCTTCATCGTCCGTTCCGCGGCATTCAGGCGATCGATGATCGCGGTCGCCTCCTCGAGCAGATAGTGCGCCTCCGGCACGGGGTGCAATCGCCCGCCGTGGCGTTCGAACAGCTTCAGGCCCACCTCGTCCTCCAACCCGGCGATTTGGGCGCTGATTGCAGGTTGTGTCCTGTGCAGGTTTCGCGCGGCCTGGGTTACCGAGCCCGTCAACATGACTTCGCGAAAGGCGCTCAGCTGCTTCAGGTTCAGGGCATCCTCCCGGTTCAACGACCGGCATCATAAGCTAAATCTATGGATATAGAAGAATTAGAAATTTGAGCTTATCAGCGTTGCCTTCTTATGATGGTTTGGCTAATTCCGGAACTGGTCCGTGGCCCCAGCCCGATCCATCATTGGTCCATCGTTGGTCCATCCGTTGGGGGGGCGAACGAACTAACAGTACTCAAGGGAGACAGAGCGATGAAACTTAGGTCGAAATTGGCGGTTGCAGCCGTCGCCACTGCGCTGTCCGCCAGTGCGGTCGCGCAGGCGCAAGAGCCCACGTTCTTCCGCATTGGCACCGGCAGCGCGGGCGGAACCTACTTTCCCATTGGCGGCACCATCGCCAACGGGATTTCCAGCCCGCCGGGTGCGCGGCCTTGCGACGAGGGCGGTCAATGCGGCGTGCCCGGTCTAATCGCCATTGCACAGTCGACCACAGCGTCCGTGTTCAACAACGCCGCCGTGCAGAACGGCGAGTTGGAAATGGGCATGGCGGCCGCCGACGTGACCCGCTCCATGTACCTGGGCGAAGGCAAGTTCGACGGTAAGCCGCACGAAAAGCTGCGCATTATCGCCAACCTCTATCCGGAAGACCTGCACCTGGTGCTGCCCCAGGGCAAAACCATCAACGACCTGGGCGACTTGGAGGGCAAGCGCGTCGGGATCGCACAAGCGGGTTCCGGCACGCAGGTCGCGGTGCTCCAGATGCTGGAAGCCTGGGGCATAACCCGCGACAACATCGAAGAAGCCGAGTTGAACAACAGCCAGTCGGCCGAACGCATGGCCGACGGCCAGCTCGACGCCTACTTCTATGCGGCCGGATGGCCGGTGGCGGCGATGGTCCAGCTGGCCTCGACCAAGGGCATGAACCTGCACTCCTTCACCGAGGCGGACCTGCAGAAGATCAACGAAATCATTCCGGCCTACATCCCGTCGAAGATCCCGGGCGGTGTTTACGAAGGGATCGACAATGACTCCCTGACGCCCGCGGTCAGCGCGCTGTTGGTCGTTTCGTCGGACCAGGACGAAGAACTGATCTACGGCATCACAAAAGCGTTGTGGAACGACAACACGCGCAAGTTGCTCGACAACGGCCACGCCAAGGGTAAGCAGATCACCGTGGAAACGGCTCTAGACGGTGTCGCCGCCCTCGGTGTTCCGCTGCACCCGGGTGCCGAGAAGTTCTACAAAGAAGCGGGCATGCTCAAATAAGTCTTCCTCCTTGAGGAACTGCCCCGGCCGGCGGTCGTCGTCCTTGGCCGACTGTACGCCGCCGACGTGTATCGCCGACCGGGGTGCCCTTATCAAACGAGGCCGTTCGTTAGGCTATTTCAAAGAGGCGCCGATTCAGCAGTCGGTATCGGTTCGAGACCGCCGAGAGCCCTGACGGGGAGGGGGCAGCATGAGCGAAGCAAAATCCGACAACCAAGAGCTCAGTCAAGAAGAACTCAAGGCAATCGAAGAGAAGTACGACGAGGCCGCGGCGACGCGCCCCGTGACGGATCGGGCGCACACTGTCCTGCGGGGGGTCGCAATTGCTTTCGCCAGCTACGAATTCCTGACGGCCGGTTTCGCCTTGCCCGCCGAACATTGGCATATGGGCTGGTTCTTGGCGGGGCTCTTTATTCTCACCTATGCCTATTTCCCGTTATTCCGGACCAAGGATGCCTTTCAACTGAAAGCCGGCGGCCTCCGGATCGGAAACATCCCCATCTACGATCTGATTGCCATGGTCTTGGGCGTATCGGCGGCGCTCTATCTGGGCATGGCCTGGCACGGATTGCCCCTGTTCGGTATCGAGGAACAGACCTTCCGGATGGGCAATCCGAACACCTCGGATTTGATATTCGGATCCATTCTCATTCTGCTGGTGCTGGACATCACGCGCCGGACGCTCGGCTGGGTGCTGCCGCTGATCATCTGCGTCTTCATGTCGTACGCGCTGTTCGGACCCTATTTCCCGGGCATCCTGCAGCATCCGGGCGTGAAGTTTAACACCTTCGTATCGTCCATGTACTTCCCCCAGGAAGGCATTTTCGGCGTCACGCTGTGGGTTGTCTCGACCATCGTGTTCCACTTCGTCTTGTTCGGGGTCATCGCGCAGCGAACCGGCCTCGGCAAGCTGTTCATCGACAACGCAACGATATTGGCCGGGAAGTACACCGGCGGTCCCGCGAAGGTTTCGGTGGTTTCTTCGGCCTTTTTCGGCACGATCTCGGGATCGTCCGTGGCCAACACGGTCTCGACCGGTGCCCTGACCATCCCGAACATGAAGCGCCTCGGCTATCCCGGACGGTTCGCCGGCGGCGTCGAAGCTGCGGCCTCGGCCGGCGGCCAGATCACGCCGCCGATCATGGGGGCAGCGGCCTTCATCATGGCCGAGTTCCTGGAGGTTCCCTACACGACCATCGTCATCGCGGCGATCTTCCCGGCACTCCTGCACTACGTCGGCGTCTTCACCGTGGTCCATCTGATGGCGCGCCGGCTCAGTCTTCAAGGCATCGCCGCCGACCTGCTGCCGAAATTCAAGGAAGTATGGAAGGACGGCTGGGCCAACGTGATCCCGCTGATCGCGCTCCTGACCGTGCTGTTCTCGGGATATACGCCCTACATGTCGGCGTTCTGCGGCATCAGCCTCGCCGTCATCGTCGGCGCGTCCAGGCGCGAGGTTCCCTTTACTCTCGTTTTCCCGGCCGCCTTCATCGCCTTCGCCGTCTGGAAGTACCTGACCGAAGGCTTCGACCTACCCATCACCGCTCTATTGTGCGCGGGGTCGCTGATCGGCGTTTTCAATCCGCAAAAGCGGATGGAGATGCCGGACATGCTGAACGCCGTCGAGACCGGTGTGAAGTACGCCCTGGCCGTCGGCGCGGCTTCGGCCGCAGTCGGTATCGTCGTCGGTGTCATCAACACCACCGGCGTCGGGTTCCGGATCGGCTTCATGGTCACCTCGAGTGCCGCCACCATGGCCGAAAACCTGTCCTGGTTCTTTACCTACGGGGCGTTCGAGCTGTTCTCGGTCCAGGATCTGCAGCTCTTCCTGTCGCTGATCCTGATCGCCATCGCCTGCATCCTGATGGGGGCCGGCATTCCGACGACGGCGCTCTACATCATGCTGGTGTCGGTCGCTCAGCCGTCCCTGGCCCAGCTGGGCGTGCCCCCCATCGCCTCGCATCTGTTCGTGCTTTACTACGGTGTCGTCGCGGAGATCACGCCGCCGGTCTGCACGTCTGCCTACGCGGCGGCGGCAATCGCAAACTCGAACCCGTTCAAGACCGGCATATCCGCGTTCACACTCGGGCTCGGCAAGATCATCGCGCCGATGGCCTTCGTCTACGCACCGGTTTTGCTGTTGGTGTCCTCGACGGGCTTCAATTTCTTAGAGTTCTCGTATGCCGCGACCAGCTGCATCCTGGGAGTCGTCGCCTTGTCGGCTTCGGTGGTCGGCTTCTTCCTCGCGCCGATGGCCTGGTACGAACGCGTCCTTGCGGCCCTTGGCGGCTTGGTGGCCATTGGACCCACCTGGCACTCGGACCTCATCGCCCTGGCGATCGTCGCGCCGGTCATCCTGTTGCAGGTGATCGCAAAGAAGCGAGGAGCCGCAATCTCCTCTGAGACGGCCCGGCAGGAGGCCTGACGCCATGACCGAGACTATTCTCGTCGCCGTCGATCTCGAAGACACGGCTCTGACCGAGCGTATGCTCGCCGTTACGTCGGACTTCGCCAAACTGAAAGGGGCCCAGGTCACGCTGGTTTATGTTGCACCCGACATACCGCCAAGCGCCGCGATCCAGCTACCCGACGATTATCGCGAACAGACGTCTGCGACTGTCTCGAAGCAGCTCGGCCACCTGGTCGGCGAATTGAATTTGCCCTCCGGGGAGGCCAAGGTCGTCGTCCGTTTCGGTTCGATCTACCGGGAGATGCTGGCGCAGGCGACGGAAGATAAGTCGGACCTCATCATCGTCGGCTGCCACAAACCGGACCTGGCCGACTATCTGCTTGGCCCGAACGCCGCGCGCGTGGTGCGCCACGCGTCGTGCTCGGTGTTCGTTGTCCGCTAGCGCCTCGCCGTCCGCCAAGGTCGGACCGTCGATCCCTTGGCGGGCCGTTTCAACCTTCTTCGCCGCGGGCGCCGCCAGACCGCGCGTTTCCGGAGACCGATCCGATGAACACTTCGACTGCGGACGGAACGATCGTCATCGGCGCCGGCATCGTGGGCATTTGCTGTGGACTGTCGCTGCTCGAAAAAGGCGAGGCGGTGACGATCATCGACCGGGACGCCCCGGGGCAGGGGGCCAGCTACGGAAATGCCGGCGTCATCTCGCCATGGTCGAACGTGCCGCAATCCCTTCCGGGCGTCTGGAAAAGCATTCCGAAATGGCTTCTCGATCCCGAGGGGCCTGTTGCCGTCAGGCCGGGCTATCTCCTAAAGGCCATGCCGTGGGCGATCCGGTTCCTCCGGGCCGGTGCGCCGGAGAGAATTACGGCGATAAGCGACGCCATGTCGGTCCTCACGCGTCCGAGCGTCGATCTCTATCGCCACCACCTGAGAGGCACGGGTCATGAGGATCTGGTCAAGGACTCCTGGTACCTGCACGTCTACCGCCGGGCCGAAGAGGCCAGTCTGGGCGACGCCGCGGGGCGGCTCCGCGAACGCCAAGATACGCCGATCGAGATCATTTCGGGACAGCAGCTGCGCGAGATCGAACCTGCGCTGTCTCCGGAATACGAAGCCGCAATCGTAATCCGCGATCAGGCGCGGGCGATCACGCCCGGCCGCATCGGCGAAGTCCTGACGGAAAAGCTCCGAAGCATGGGCGGCAAAGTGCTGCGCGGCACGGTGCACCGCTTGCGGCCCCAGGGAGAAAGCCGGGCTGGGGGAGAAAGCTGGGTCGCCGAGACGGACCTGGGCGAGCTGACGGCGCCGCGGGTCGTTCTGGCCGCGGGCGCCTGGTCCGCGCGTCTGCTCGAGCCGCTCGGTGTGCGCCTGCCCCTGGAGGCGGAGCGCGGCTACCATCTCGTTTTCAAGAACCCCGGCGTGGCCCTCAACAACTCCGTAATGGAGGTCGAGGGGAAGTTCGTGACGAGCTCGATGGACACGGGGATCCGCAGCGCCGGCACGGCGGAGTTCGCCGGCCTCGATGCGCCCCCGGACTACCGCCGCGCGCGCATCTTCAAGCGGCTTACGAAGCGTATGCTGCCCGACATCAATACCGACGAGGTGGAGGAGTGGATGGGTGTGCGGCCGTCGTTCCCGGACAGCTTGCCCTGTATCGGCGAGATGCCGGGCCTCCCCGGACTGTTCGCCGCGTTCGGTCACTCCCACTACGGATTGATGATGGCGCCGGCGACGGGGCGTGTCGTCGCCGACCTGGTCACCACCGCGCCGCCGAATGTGGACTTAGCGCCTTACCGGGCGGACCGGTTCGCTTGAAACGAGGAAAACGACGATGTTGATGGAAGGGGGACCCAATATATGCGGCGCGACGATTGGCGTTCTTTGCCTTGATTCGCGATTCCCGAAACCGCCCGGGCATATCAAGAACCCATCCGGACTGTCGTTTCCCGTTCTCTACGAGACCGTCAAGGGGGCGACGGTGGCCCAGCTCGTCACCCGTCCCTCGCCGGACTTTATCGTCCCCTTCATCGATGCCGCGCGACGGCTGGAAGCCGATGGCGTCCGAGCGATCACGGGAAGCTGCGGTTTCCTCGCACTCTTTCAGAAGGAACTTTCCGCGGCCGTCACTGTTCCGGTCTTCGCCTCCAGCTTGATTCAGGTGCCGCTCGCCTACGCGATGCTCCCGCCCGGGCAGAAGGTCGGGGTCCTGACCGCCGACGCAGGCAACTTGACGGAACGGCATTTCGCGGCGTGCGGGGCCGACGGCGTTCCCATCGCCGTCGGCGGCATGGAGGACTCGACCGAGTTCCGTGAAGTCATTCTGGAGGCTCGGCGCGACAACATGGACGTCGAGAAAGTCGGCGCCGAGGTCGCCGATGCGGCGGCGCGGCTGGTCGCCGACAACAAGGATATCGGTGCCCTTGTTTTGGAATGCACGGACATGCCGCCCTTCGCCGCGGAGATCCAGGAAAGGCTTAGACGTCCGGTCTTCGACCTCACGACGCTGGCGACGATGGTCCACGAAGTCGTTTGCCGCCAGCCCTATCGCGGCATCAACCCGCCGCGCCTAGCCAAACGCTGCTGAGCGTCCGCATCTGGCACATTTCCCAGTGCCGAGATCAGCTCGAAAAGGTCTAAGTTTGAGCGCGACCCGGACACTCTCCAGGGCGGTTTGGCCGGTTCATGTTTGTTGCGACGCGGCCTAAATTATCTGCTCTGGTCGGAGTTATCCGGGCCAAGATTGGGGGTTGTATGGGAGGCACGGCATGGCGACCCGCTTTACCCTGCGGCAGCTCGAGTACTTCGTCGCCGTCGGCGAGTTCGGCAGCATTGCCGAGGCCTCCGAGCGCATCAACATCTCGCCGCCCTCGATCTCGGCGGCCATTTCGCACCTGGAGCAGGAGTTCGGCATTCAGCTTTTCGTGCGCCAGCACGCCCAGGGCCTTTCGCTGACCCCGGGCGGACGCCGCTTTTTGCGTCGCGCCCGCTCGCTCCTGGATCAAGCCGGGGCTCTGCACGAGCTCGCCAGCGACATTGCCGAGCGGGTCAGCGGGCCGATTACCATCGGCAGCCTGACCACCCTGGCCCCCTTGGTCATGCCGGAGCTCCTTCAGGCCTACCAGAGGCGATATCCGGACGCCCGGGTAACCGTCGTCGAAGCGAACCAGGTCGACCTCATCACCAAGATGCAGCGAGCCGAGGTCGATGTCTCCATTACTTACGATCTGGAGCTGCCTCAGGACATCGCCTTCGAGCCGCTGGCCCAGCTGCCGCCTTTTGCGATCTTCTCGAGCGATCACCCTCTGGCCGGTAGCGAGTCCGTCGCTCTCGAGACTCTCGTGGACTATCCCTATGTGTTCCTCGATCTGCCCTTGAGCCGGGAATACTTTTTGTCCCTATTTCAGAATCGCGGTCTTCGTCCCATGATCGCCGCGCGGACGCCCCATATGCATATGCTACGCAGCCTGGTCGCCAACGGCATCGGATACGGCTTGGTCAACATTCGCTCGCGCAACCGCAAGGCGCCCGATGGCAAGGAGGTGATCTATGCGCCGCTCGAGGGCGATTACCGGCCAATGGAGATCGGGATCGCCGCCATGAAGTCGGAGCGCTACTCCCGCACGCATCAGGCCTTCGAAGAGCTTTGTCGCAGCTCGATCAGCAATACCGGGATTCCCGGCATGGATTTGTCGTGAGCTAGCTGGCGGGTTCAAGCGGAGAGTCGCTCTATCAGCCTGTCCAGCATCTGGTCGCAAAGCTCGATCTGCTCGCGGGTGACGAACTCATCCGGCTTGTGTCCCTGGGCCATGGAGCCCGGGCCGCAGATCACGGTCGGCACGCCAAGCCGCTCGTTGAAGAGGCCGCCCTCGGTACCGAAGGAGACTTTGATCGTGCTGTTGCTGCCGCGGAGCGACTTGACGAAGCTGACCACCTCGGCGTCCGGCGCAGTATCGAGGCCGGGATAGGCGTTCACTACCTCGATCGCGATATCCGCTTCTTCGGCCTGCTGCCGGGCGGCGGAGGCGATCCGATCCGCGTCCTGCCGGATGGCTGCCAGGATCTGCTCGGTGTCGTCGGCCTGCAGATTGCGGATCTCGAAGTCGACCTGGCAGCGGTTCGGAACGATGTTGAGCGCGACGCCGCCAGAGATGAGCCCGGCATGCAGAGTTGTGTAGGGCACATCGTAGTCACCGTCTTGGGCGCCGTCCTCTGCGAGAGCCGCCTGGCGGGTGCGCAACGCGGCGATGAAGTCCGCAGCGAGATGAATGGCATTCAAGCCGGTCGGCGCCAAGGCCGAATGGGCTTCCTTGCCGGTACAGACGGCGCGGGCGGCGATCTTGCCCTTGTGTCCGGTCGCGACCGCGAGCTCGGTCGGCTCCCCGACGATGCAGAAGGCCGGGCGGGTCGGCGCGGTTTCCAGCACGTCCAGCATACGACGCACGCCGACGCAGCCGATTTCCTCGTCATAGGAGAGCGCCAAGTGCATCGGGATTTGCAGTGGTGCCTCGGCGGCCCGCAAAAGGGCATGGACGGCGCAGGCGACAAAGCCCTTCATGTCGGCCGTGCCACGACCATGCAGGCGGCCATTGCGCTCGACCAATGAGAAGGGCGGCAGGCTCCAGTCCTGACCGGCAACGGGTACTACGTCGCTGTGGCCAGACAGCATCACGCCCGGTCGGTCGGCTGGCCCCAGGGTCGCATAGAGGTTGGCATTGCGGCCGTCTTCACTGCGGACCAGCGTCGAAGCGATGCCGTGAGACTCCAGCAGCGATTGCACGTAGTGGATGAGGTCCAGGTTCGGTTCCCGACTGATCGTCGGGAAGGCGACAAGCCGCTCCAGGATCTCAAAGCTGTCGGTCATGGCCGCGCCGCTGTTGTGGGACCGAGACCATAGCGCTCCCGCCGGGCCGCTGCCCATGCGCATTCTGCAAAGCCGGCCTTCGGATAGTCCGAAGCCTTGATCGGAAAAGCCGAAGCAATGCTGTTGAACATAATAATTTCGTGGATCCGACCGTCCCGGGAAAATGCCGTCACGGGAAGACCGGCCCAAGCAGAAAACAAAGAGGCCGGTCCGAATTCGAAGCGGGAATCGGCGTCTTGGGAAACGACCAGCAGGGTACGGCGATCGATGTTCGGAACGTCGTGAAGGTCTACGGCGACCCGGCTCACGGCGTGACCGCACTCAAGAGCGTCTCCCTTGACATCCAGGACAATGAGTTCTTCACCCTGCTGGGGCCGTCCGGCTGCGGGAAGACCACGTTGCTCAGGCTGATGGCCGGCTTCGAGACCGTGACCTCCGGCGAGATCATGCTGTTCGGGGACGAGATCGAGGATCTGCCGCCGAACCGGCGGCCGGTGAACACGGTTTTCCAGCACTACGCCCTGTTCCCGCACATGACCGTGGCCGAGAATGTCGGCTTCGGCTTGCGCATGCTGAAGCGCCCTAAGGCGGAGATTCCCGGCGTGGTCCAGCAGATGCTGGATTTGGTCAAGCTCGGACATCTTGCGGACCGCAAGCCCTCTCAACTCTCTGGCGGCCAGCAGCAGCGGGTCGCCCTGGCGCGGGCCCTGGCCAATCGGCCAAGGGTCCTGCTGCTCGACGAGCCGCTTTCCGCCCTCGATCTGAAGCTGCGCCAGGCCATGCGGGTGGAGCTGAAGCAGATCCAGCAGGAAACCGGGATCACCTTCATCTTCGTGACCCACGATCAGGAAGAAGCTCTCGCCATGAGCGACCGCATCGCCGTCATGTCCGAGGGCGAGGTGCAGCAGATTGGCGCTCCGGTCGATATCTATGACGCCCCGGTCAACCACTTCGTGGCCGACTTCATCGGCGAGACGAATTTCGTTGACGTGACCATCATCCATCTCGCCGACGGCATGGCGACCTGCCTGCTGCCCGGCGGCGGCGGGAGGGTGATCTGCAAGTCGACCAACGGCTGTTCGCTGGGCGACAAGGTCAGTCTCTCGATCCGGCCGGAAAAGCTTTCGATCAGTCAGCCGCTCGGCGAGCAGGGTGAGATCGTGGGCCGCATCGAGGGCCTGATCTACCTCGGCACCGACACCCACTACCGGGTTCGCCTGCCCGACGACAGCGCCTGCCTGGTCCGAGTCCAGAACGCGCATGCCTCCAAGGTCGCACAGGGACCGGGCGACGAGGTCGCCCTGGTGCTCGACACCGGTGCCGCCCGCATGTTGGCGGACTGACGGAGGAACCGGTGAGCACCGCATCCGCGTCTCTCGAAGCTCCGTCGCTCGACGCCGCGGCGATCAAGGACCGCCGCGTCATGCGGCTGCGGGCGACCCTGATGGCGCCAGCGCTCGGCACGGTCTGCCTGTTCCTGGTGCTGCCGCTCTTCATCATTCTGGTCTACTCGTTCCTCACACCGGGAACCTACGGCGGCGTTATTTGGGAGTTCTCTTGGGACGCCTACATCCAGTTCCTCTTCGAACGCGACATCTTCGATAACACTCTGGTCTTTCAGACCGCCTATCTGGAGATCTACGGCCGCTCGGTCTTGCAGGCCGTAGTCGCGACGTCCGCTGCGCTGCTGATTGGATTTCCGACCGCCTACTTCATCGCAACACGGCCGCCGAACGAGCGCACCCTTTGGATCTTCCTGGTCACCGTTCCCTATTGGGTCAACCTGTTGATCCGCACGCTGTCCATGCTTTTCCTGATCCGCAACGAAGGTCCGCTGAACTTTGCCCTCCTCTCCTTGGGGATCGTCGACCAGCCGATCAAGATCGCCTACACGCCCTTGGCCGTTTTGATAGGGCTGATCTACAGCTACCTGCCGTTCATGGTGCTGCCCATCTATGCGGCGATCGAGCGTTTCGACTTCCGCTTGGTCGAGGCCGCCTACGATCTCTACGCCGGTCGCTGGACCATCCTGCGGGAGATCATCCTGCCGCTGGCCAAGCCGGGCATCATTGCCGGCTCGCTTCTGGTCTTCATTCCCAGCCTCGGGTCTTTCATCGCGCCCGACATCCTGGGCGGCGGCAAGAACCTCTTCATCGGCAACATGGTGGCGCTGCAGTTCCAGGGCTCGCGCAACTGGCCCTTCGGCTCGGCCGCGGCCGTGGTCCTCATGACCATGGTCCTGATCGGCCTGATGATCCTGCTGCGCTACCAGCAGCGCGGCCGGCACGGGAGATAGACGATGGCCCGCCGCTACCGATCGCCTTTGGACCTGAAGCGCTACCCCGGATTTCGGCCGCTCACCTGGGTCTGCATGATCTTCCTCTATGCGCCAATCCTGGTCATGGCGATCTATTCCTTCAACGCGATCCGCTCGATTACGGTCTGGGGCGGCTTCAGCTTCGAGTGGTACGCCAAGGCCTTCCAAAACGAGGCAATTCAATCCGCCGCCATAAACTCGCTGACCGTTGCGATCATCGCCGCGACGGTGGCGACCTGTTTCTCGACGGCGGCCTGCCTTGGTTTTTTAAGAGGGCGGCGCTTCAAAGGTCAGGAGGCCGCCTTCGGGATCCTGAACCTGCCTCTGATGGTTCCTGAGATCGTCACGGCTGTGGCGACCCTGGTCTTCTTCCTGGCCGTCGGGATCGAGCTCGGGCTGATCACCGTAATCCTGGCCCACATGGTCTTCTGCATCCCCTTTTCCTTCATGCCGATCAGCGCCCGCTTCGAGGGCATCGAAGCGCACTTCGAGGAGGCCGCGCGCGACCTCTACGCAGACGGCCGGCAGGCCTTCCTCCATGTTACCTTGCCGCTTTTGGTTCCGGGCGTGATCTCCGGCTTCATGCTGGCCTTCATCGTCTCCCTGGACGACTTCATCATCACCAACATGGTCGCAGGTCCGGGCGCCACGACCTTGCCGCTGGCGATCTACGGCCTGGTCCGAACCGGATTCACCCCGGAAATCAACGCGATTTCGACGCTGCTGCTCGGCGTGTCGATCATCTTCGTCTCGCTCTCCCATGTCATCGGCCGCATGGGCAAGGGATAGCGGGATGGCATAGCCCGATCAGAAAAGGAGCCGATCATGAAAAAGACGACAACCTGCCTCGCGACCGCCGTCGCGCTCGGCCTTGCCTCTGTCTTCGCCGTTCCGGCGGCGCAGGCGGAGGGAGAGCTCAACCTCTACAACTGGTTCGAATACATGCCCCAGGAACTCCTCGACAAGTTCGCCAAGGAGCACGACGTTGAGGTCACCATGGACACCTACGATTCGAATGAATCGCTTCTGGCGCGCTTGAAGGCCGGGGTCACGGGCTACGACGTTGCCGTGCCCGGCGACTACATGGTCGCGATCCTGATCCAGGAGGATCTGCTGGAAAAGATCCAGCCGAACCAGATGGAGAACTTCAAGCACATGGATCCCAAGTGGGTCGACGTCTATTTCGACAAGGGCCGGGAATTCTCCGTACCCTACCAATGGGGCACCACGGCTTTTATGGTCGATACCGAGGTCTTTGACGGCGATATCGACACCCTGGCCATGCTGTTCGATCCTCCGGAGGCGGTGCGCGGTCGGATCAACGTATTGAAGGACGTGAACGATGTCCTCAACGCCGGTCTGCGCTATCTCGGCTATCCGCGCTGCAACGAGAACGCCGAACAGCTCAAGGAGCTGAATGCGCTCGTCGTCGGTGCCAAGGAGCATTGGCTATCCTTCAATTCCGACGGCGCCAAGGAAGCGCTGGTTTCGGGTGATGCGGCCGTCGGCATGATCTGGAACGGCTACGGCATGAAGGCGCGGGAAGAACGCGGCTCGCTGAAGTACTCCTATCCCAAGGAAGGTTTGACCGCCTGGATGGACAACCTCGTGGTTCTGAAAGGCGCGCCGAACCTGGAGAACGCCAAGAAGTTCCTCAACTTCATGATGGACCCCGAGAACGCCGCGGCGCTCACGAACTTCGCCCGCTACACGGCCGGCGTCCAGGGCACCGAACCCTTCCTCGATGCCGAGTTGGCCGCTGCCTACGAACTCAACCCGCCGGAGGGCGCCCCGACGCCGGAGTTCGTGCCGCCCTGCCCCGAAAAGGTCGTGCGCATGTACGACCGGATCTGGACCAACCTTCTGAAGTAGGCGGTGTCCTCCCTTCCTCCCCCGGGGCGGGTGTCCTTGCCGGCCCCGGGGCTTCCTGACCGGAAAATCGAAGAGTTTCGAGACTGGAACGAGCCATGCCCCGCGACCCGCGATATGACGTGCTGTTCGAGCCCGTGCAAATCGGCCCTGTCACGGCGAAAAACAGATTCTATCAGGTGCCGCACTGCAACGGTGGCGGCTATCGCGACCCCTCCGCGGCGGCCGAAATGCGGCGGGTCAAGTCCGAGGGCGGCTGGGGTGTTGTCTTCACCGAGCAATGCGAGATGCATCACACCTCGGAAATCACGCCCTTCATCGAGCTGCGGCTTTGGGATGACGCCGACATCCCCATGCTGAGCAAGATGGCCGATGCCATGCACGACCATGGCGCCTTGGCCGGCATTCAGCTTGCCTATTCCGGGATCAACGGTCCGAACCTCTATACCAGGGAGGTGCCGCGGGGACCGACGGCGTTGCCCATCCGCACCTTTACTAACGACCCGGTCCAGGCCCGCGCCATGGACAAAGAGGACATCCGCGATCTGCGCCGTTGGCATCGCAATGCCTTCCTGAGGGCGAAGCAGGCCGGGTTCGATCTGGTCTGCCTCTACGGGGCGCACGGCTTCGGCATCATTCAGCATTTCCTCTCGACGGCGACCAATCAGCGCAGCGACGAGTACGGCGGATCGCTGGAGAACCGCTCGCGGCTTATGCGCGAGCTTGTCGAGGAAGCCAAGGAGGCGATCGGTGATAGCTGCGGGATCACCCTGCGCCTTTCACTCGACGAAATGATCGGCGAGTTGGGTTTCGCCAACGCCGAGGTCCGAGAGATGATCGAGATGCATGCCGAGCTGCCCGACCTCTGGGACCTCGCCCATGGGGCCTGGGAAGATTGCTCCGGCCCCTCCCGTTTCAAGGAGGAGGCGGCGCAGCAGGAGCTGGTGTCCGGCATCAAATCCCTGACGCCAAAGCCCATCGTCGGCGTCGGCCGCTTCACCTCGCCGGATGTGATGGTGAAGCAGGTCAAGTCCGGGGTGCTGGATTTCATTGGCTGCGCGCGGCCCTCCATCGCCGATCCCTTCCTGCCGAAGAAGGTGGAGGAAGGCCGCATCGAGGACATCCGCGAATGCATCGGCTGCAACATCTGCATTACCGGCGACATGACCATGTCGATCTCCCGCTGCACCCAGAATCCGACCTTCATGGAGGAATGGCGCAAGGGCTGGCACCCGGAGAGGATGCAAGCCAAGGGGGGCAGCGAGTCCGTCCTGATCGTCGGGGCTGGGCCGGCCGGGCTGGAGGCTGCCCGCGCGCTCGGCGTGCGCGGCTATCAGGTCGCCATCGCCGAGGCCGGGACCGAACTGGGTGGGCGGGTCGCACGGGAAAGCAAGCTGCCCGGTCTCGCCGCCTGGGGCCGTGTGGTCGACCACCGGCAGTATCAGCTCAGCCAGATGCCGAACGTCGATATCTACTTCGAGAGCCCGCTATCGGCCGACGAGATTCTGGAGTTCGGGTTCCAGAATGTCGCCGTTGCCACCGGCTCGACCTGGCGGCGCGACGGTGTCGCGCGCCATCATGTCGTGCCGATGCCTATCGACCCTGCCATGCCGGTCTTTACGCCGGACGACCTGATGGGTGGAAAGCTCCCGAACGGCACCGTCGTCGTCTTCGACGACGACCACTACTACATGGGCGGTGTTTTAGCCGAACTGCTGGCAAGCAAGGGCGTCAAGGTCACGCTGATCACGCCCTCTGCCTTCGTTTCGGACTGGGCCAGAAACACGCTGGAGCAGGCCGCGATCCACGCCAAGCTGGTCGATCTGGGGGTAGAGATCGTGTTGAACCGGCCCGTCACCGCAATCGAGGCAGGCGGCGTCAAAACGGCCTGCAGCTATTCCGGACGCGGCCTCGATATCGCAACCGACGCCGTAGTCCTGGTCACCGCTCGGGTGCAGGAGGACGACGTCTGGCAGGTCCTGAAGGCGAGACAATCCGAGTGGGAGGCGGCAGGCATCACGTCGATCAAGGTGATCGGCGATGCGGAGGCGCCCGGACCGATCGCCTGGGCCACCTATGCCGGCCATCGCTTCGCGCGCGAGCTGGACGAGCCGGATATCGGCGACGCCCTGCCGTTCCGCCGCGAGGTGGCCGAACTGGCCGAGGTGTGAGGTTTCATCGCCGGACAATCGGAGCGAACCAAGGCTGCAACCGCTAAGCCCGGCATGACCCGCCGTCACGCCGCCGCATGATGGTTCCACCGTCGCCGGCGACAAACACGCCTTTGGCGCCGGCCGCCGAGACCGCGCGCAGCCCCCCCTCGAAGCCGGTGACATCGGACTGCCAGCGCCGGCCGCTGTAGCGGAGCACCGAGCCCCCCGTTCCCACGGCGAACACACCGTTTTTGCCGCCGGAGACCGCCAGTAGATCCGATCGTGCCCGCGCCGGCGTCAAGGTCCAGCGGCGGCCATCGAAATGGCCGATCGTGCCCGACAGGCCGACGACAAATATGTTGTCGAGCCCATCGCCCCAGACATCGAAAAGAAAGTTCTCGGTGCCGGCATGGAATTCGTCCCACTGCTCACCGTTCCAGCGCAGAATCATTCCGAAGTCGCCGACGGCGAGTAGATGCTCGGCATCCGTTCCCCAGAGGCCATAGAGCGCGGACTTGGTGCCGCTGGTCATGCGCTGCCAGGCCTTGCCGTTCCAGTACAGGACAAGGCCCTCGTCCCCCACGGCAAAGATGTTGTCGGGGCCGGCGGACCAGAGCGCAAGGATGGTCACGTCGACATGCAGGTCGAAATGCTTGCGCCAGGTCATGCCGTCGAAGTGGTGGATCTCGCCGAGTTGCCCGGCGGCCAGGATCCCGCCGTCACCGGCATCGCAGATCGAGTGCAGGCCAATCTCGCCGACCGGCGGCAGTCGCTCCCAACGTGTGCCGTCCAACTGCAGCACGGTGCCTTCTTCGCCGCAGGCATAGACCGCGCTGCCGCCGGCATCGTTCCAGAGGCACCAGAGCTGACGGTCGACGCCGCTCTCCATGCGCTCCCAGTCCGCGGGGGCTTCGGCGCGACCAACGTTGGGGGCGGCCACCGCCTGACAGAAGTCCGGCGCCGCCGTCATCACCGTGCCGAAATCACCGACCGCAAGCGCTTCACCCGTCGGCAGCGGCACTACTCCCATCAGATCGTGCCCCGTGGCGCTTTCCAAGCGATCGACGCGGTTGCCTCTGATGAAATAGATCCGCCCCTTGTCGCCGACCGCCAGCGCGCCGTCGTGGTAGCCGGCCAAGGCGCGCAGGCGGGGAAAGGGCTGCTCGGCCGCCAGCCTCTCGAACTGGTCGGCGCGCCAGCGCAGCAGATCGCCGCGAAAGCCATTGCTGTCGACGAAATACCGCCCTCCGGCGAGAAGTAGATGGTCGGGCCCCAGAGCCAGGGCTGCCTGAAAGCCCGTGCGGACCGGGCATTCGAGCGGCTGCCACAGGCCGTCACCCAGGCTCGTCAGGACCACGCCATCGCTACCGGCGGCGACCAGCCGCCCCTCCGGCAGGCGCGCGATGGCGCGCAGGTGGGCGCGGGTGCCACTGTCTTCGCGACGCCAAGCGCCCTCCCGGCAGGCTAGGATCGTACCGTTGTCGCCAACCGCCCAGAGCCGCCCTTCGGCATCGCCCGTCAGATCGAACAGGGGTGTGTTCTCTTCGACGGCGGCATACTTGCCGTCCTCGCCGACGACACAGCCGCGCAACAGCCGCCAGGTCTCGCCGTCGAAGGCGAGGACCGAACCCATCCAGCCGATCGCATGGAGCCGGTCACGGGACGGCCCCCAGATTGCGTGGATCGGCACCGGCGCGGGCGCGGCAAGACGGTGCCAGTTCTCGCCATCGAAATAGAAGATCGCGCCCTCGTCGCCGACGACAAAGACCTCTCCATCGGACGCCCAGCCGGACCAGAGAACATCCCCAGAGCCGGCGGCCAGCCCCTCGACCTCTTGCCAGGCACTGCGGCGCGGGTCGTCTGGGTCGCCCTGAAAGATGTCTCGGAACAGCTGGCGGCGGCTCTTCCCGGCCGTCGTGACCATGGCGTTCATGGCAGTCGACGCTTCGCTTGGGCCACCTTAGCGCCGCCATGCAGCCGCGCCGCCTCTTCACCAATCATGCGAGCGAGCTCGTCGCGCATGGCGGCCCGTGCCGTCGGTTCGAGCTCCGCCAAGCCCTCGTCGAGCATCTGAGAGCCGAGGTTTTCGGCGAAAGCGTCATCGAGCGAGCGCGCAACGGCACCATCGAAGTCCAGCCGTCCGAGCGCAGTGCAAGCCGCGATCAGCGGCGCGAAAGCCGTGGCGACCGCAGCCTCAGGCGCGGAGACGACGACCGGCACGCCATCATCGGAGGCGGAGGCAAGCTCGATCGCCAGCGGGATACGGCTCACCGTCTCGATATCGGCAGCCGCCAGGCTTCGATCGAGATCGGCGTTGGGGAAGAGGTGGAACTCGCCGGAGCAGTGCGGGCAGACCATGCCGGCCATGTTCTCGACAGCACCGATCATGGGCAGGCCGCGCTCGCGGCAGAAGCGCGCCGCCTTCATGCTGTCCATCAGCGCCACGGCCTGCGGCGTGGTCACTAGCAAGGCCGAGACGTTGGCACCTTCGAGCATGTCGCAGAGCGTGATCAGTTCGTTGCCGGTGCCGGGCGGCATGTCGACGATCAGGAAATCCAGCGGCCCCCAGTCGAACGAGCCCACCAGATGGTGGACGAAGTCGTGCTTGTAGGCATCCCGCCAGACGATCGGCGTGTCGTCGCCTTCCAGCAGGAAGGCAAGCGATCCCACCTTGACGGGATATGTCAGGGACGGATCGGCGAAGTCCCGCGTCGCCAGGCCGTTGTCGCTGAGGCGGACCTTGTCGCCGGCAAAGCCGAAGAAGCGGCTCTGGTTCGGCCCGTGAATATCCGCGTCGGCGACGCCCACCTTGAAGCCGCGCTGGGCAAGGCTGGCGGCGAGGTTGGCGGACACAGTGCTCTTGCCGACTCCGCCCTTGTTGGCCAGAACCACGATGATCTGATCGATGTCGGCCAGACGCTTCTCGATCAGCACCCGGTTGTGGTGCGGCTTGTCGAGCGCGCAGACATCCTCTTGCGGACAGAACTGGCAGGCGTGGCCAAGGCCGCAGTCGATGGCCGCAGGTTTGTGTGGGGTCGCCATGACGAAACCCTACTGCGCGGCGAGATTGACGAGAATCCAGTCCTCGGACACGCTTTTCAGGCCATCGCGCTGGCCGTCGCTGCCCTGCCATAGCGCGAAGGCCATGGGCACCTGAGCGCGATCGAGCGGAACCTGATGATCGCCAGTCGCCGCTATCGGCCGCGACATGACGACGATCCACTGGTTCGCCACTCGGTCCTCGCCGATCTGATAGCGGCTATCGCCGGTGACCGGCTGCTCATCGAGCCGTGTCGTACTGCCGGGACCGCCGGCGGCGAGGCTTTCGACGCTATTCTCGTCCGACCGCCAGTACCAGATGTTCACCGGCTCGTCCGGCCCCGTGCCCATGATGTAGGAGGTCGCCTCGTCGCCGATCGCGAATTGCACTGCCGCGCCGTCGCGGAAGCGATCCTTCAAGGTGGCCACGTCGCGGGTTTCATCGCGCCAGCGCAATCGCACATAGAAACGGTCCGACGTCCGGGCGAGGGTGAAGTAGACATCGTGCCTCGGATCGTCCTCATCCACACGCAGCTCGACGGATGCGTGGACCGGCGGCGCCGGCGCGAGCTGCATTCGATACTCCGGCAAGCGCTCCCAGATAATGTCATCCGGATCGTTGACCGAGCGCAGGTAGATCCCCTCGGGAATGCGCGAAACCGTAACCTCGTCGCCGGCCTCCAGCGCCTTCACGTTCGCCTCGACGATACTGTCTCCCGCGGCGCTCGTCGCGCCCGCGAGCAGGAAGCTGGCACATACCGCGGCGGCCAGGCCGCCAAGAGGGGTCGCTGTCATGACGTTCTCCTCATCCCCACAGGTTCTGGTCAACGACGCGAGCGGCGGCGACCTGCCCCTCCGGTGCTCGGGTGGACTTGGTAGCGGCACCGTCCGGGTCGCGATAGGGACCGACGCGGGCCTCGAGTTCGGCGGCCTGACCTCGGGCCCAGCCGGGAAGCTCCTCGACGAGCCGGACGATCGTGGGATCCAGCGCCTCGACCGGACATTTGCGGAGGCCATCGGCAACGGCTTGCAGCAGCGGGCAAAGATAACGGCGCAAGAAGTCCCGCTGCGCCCGCCTGCAGGCCGCCGGGTCCCGGCCGCGGCCGAGTGCCTGTGCCTCCAGATGCGCCAGCACCGCCATGAACTCCAGCATGCTGGCCAGATGATCGGGCTCGTCGGCGCGGCCTTCGTCCTGCGTCGCCGCCTTGAGGCCGAAATGGCGGTAGAAGGCGGAGACGTTGAGCATGAAGACCGGCCGGGCGTGCCCCGCCAGGAGCCGCTCGTAGTCGCCCGCCAGCAGAGATGCGATCGGCTTGCCGGTCGGTCCATGCAGGAAGGCTGCGATGTAGCCGGACTCCAAGGCGGTGAAGTCAGGCGACGGCATACTCTGCGGCCAGGATCGGCCGGTCACAGCCCGCCAAGCCGCACAGAAGGCCTCGTGGAAGGCCCCGCTCTCAATTGCGGCTTGCAGCTCCGGTGCCGGATGGCCGAAGGCGACGGCGGCAAGCCGCCAGATCGTCTCCTTGGCCGCGGCGCGCTCGGCCGTATCACCGCCTGGCAGCGGGGGCATTCGGGAGACTGACACCGGCACGCCCTCAGCTCAGCTTGAACATTTCGGCGTGGCGATAGCCGATCAGCGTATCCATCAACTCGCTATCGAGCCCGTCGGCCTTCTTCTGGCGCTCCTGCGTCAGGGTATCGAGCGCCGCCCTGACGCCGTCGCCGAATAGGCTCTCGAGATAGTCGATCGGCACGCGCGAGTCCGCCGTCGGCGCGCCGTCGGCACCGATCCGCGGCGGCGAGAGAGGCGGGACGTAAAACACGTTCGGTTTCGTGCCCCACTCCGGGTGCAAGGGCAGCGCCACCTTGTATTTCTCGACGAGCAGGTGAATCGGGCCCGCCTCGTCGTCGCGGTAGCCGATCCAACGGATGCGGCCGACACATTGCTTTGCACAGGCGGTGGGCAGGCCCTTCTCGATGCGCGGATAGCAGAAGATGCACTTCTCCGACTTCGAGATCTCCTCGTTGAAATAGACCTTCTTGTAGGGGCAAGCGCCGACGCAGTAGCGGTAGCCGCGACAGCGTTCCTGATCGATCAGGACAATCCCGTCCTCTTGCCGCTTGTAGATCGCATTGCGCGAGCAGGCGGCGAGACAGGCGGGATTCTCGCAGTGGTTACAGAGGCGCGGCAGATAGAAATAGTAGCTGTTGGGATAGTCGCCCTCGCCCTGATCCTCGTCCCAGTTTGCGCCCCAGGTCGGTTTCACATTGGGGCGTAGCCAGGGGTCGGTTCCGGTCATCAGGGCTTCTTCGTAGTTGTATTCCCAGGGGATGCCGTAGTCTTCGGTGCTCGGCTCCGTGCCGAGCTTCAGCGCGCCCTCCTCGTCGAAACCGCCGCCCATCTCCGCGTAGTCGCGGGGGTAGCCGGCGCCCGGCATGGTCTCGACGTTGTTCCAGTACATGTACTCGCGGCCGTTTCGATTGGTCCACTGCAGCTTGCAGGCCGACGTGCAGGTGTGACAGCCGATGCACTTGTTGAGGTCCATGACCATGCTGAGCTGACGTTTCACAGCCATTTGGATTTCTCCCGCGATCCCTGTTTGAGCGGCAAGCGATCGGTCGGCCTAGGCCGGCTCGACGTCCACGCTGCTCTCATGCGCCAGTTGGTTGGCGTTGTATTTCCAGAGCTTGAAGCCCAGATGGCCCCAGCCGCCGCAGAGCTCCAGCGGCTGGACCAGGGTCGCCATGGCATTGTTCATGGGCTTGCCCTGCTCGTATTGATGGGGTTCCCAGCCGTGCTCCATCATGATCGCCGTCTTGGGCAGGCTGGGATAGAACTTGGCCTGCGCGAAGAACTCGCCGATGCCGTTGAAGATCCGGACCCGGCCGCCATCGGCAATGCCGCGCGCCGCGGCCAGCTTGGGGTTGATGTAGATGTTCGGCTCACCCCGCTGCAGGCGCATCATGAACTTGTTGGAGCGCCAGTTGGAATGGATGCCCCAGCGGGTGTGCGGCGAGTAGAACGACAGCGGGTAGTTCGACGCTTCGCGCCCCGCGTGGTGTCTAGCCGTGGGCGTTGCCGCACCCAATTCCACGAAGCGCGGATGGTCGCAGTAGAAGGTGATGCGGCCGGTCAGGGTGTCGTAGGGCTTCTTCCCTTCGGTCTGCGCAACAAAGGGATTGTACGGTTCCGAGGCTGGAATCGGCTGGTTGGCCCCGCCCGCCTCGGTCATAACGAAAAAGCCCTGCTCGGCGCCCTCCTCCAGGCTCACGCCGCCGAGTTCCGCGCTGTTGTCGACGAGCCACTTGGTGGCGTCGTAGTCGGTCAGCAGCGTGCCGCCCAAGGTGAAGTCGTCATAGATAGTGTGCAGATCTCGGCTGACATCGCCGTCCTGATACGCACCGACGCCGCGGGCCACGGCCCGCTCCTGAATCTTCTTGCTCAGGAGCACCATGATGTCCCAGTCGGGCTTGGCCTCGCCGATCGGGTCCACGGGGCGTGAGAAGACATTGACAAAACGGTGGAAGCCAACCGAACGAAGGTCCCAAGCCTCGTAATGGCTGGCCGCCGGCAGCAAGTAGTCGGCCCACTGCGCCGTCGAATCCATCCGCACGTTGATGTTGACGAAAAGCTCCTCGACCTCGTGGAGGATTCGCTCGCGGTACTTGTCGGCGTGCTTGTTCCGGCGGAACTTGTTGTCGGCGATGGAGATCAAGCCCTTCATGTCGCCGTGGTAGGGCATCCAACCCTCCTCGACCGACTCCTTGATCATCGCCTCCATTTCGTCGATGTCGAAACCGACACGCGCCTTGAGCTTCTCGCCGTCGAAGTGCTGGCGCGCATGCTCGATCATCTGGCCGCGCAAGAACTCGCCGAGCCCGCCCGGCTCGAGCCGCGGAAATTTCTGGAACCCGAAGAGAGCCAGCTCCAGGAGCTTGCCGTGATTCCACTCGATCCAGGAGGTGTCGAGCCCGCCGGCCTTCCCGCCATGGCCGGTCAGCGCCAGCATCAGCGACTGGGCCCAGCCGGTGAAGATGCCGTTGGAGTAGCGCCCGATGTTGAAGCCGTTCATCAGAATCGCCTTGCGGGCCTTGGCGAAGAGGCGCGCTTCCTGCCGCACGGTTTCAGGGTTGATGCCGGTATCCGCCTCGGTGGCGTCCGGCGTGAACTTCGCCGCTTCGGCCCTCACCTTCTCGAAGACGGTCGTTACGGCGATTCCCTCGACTTCGAAGGTTCCCTCGATCGCCGGATCGACATCACCGAGGGCGAGCGTCTTCTCCTCCGAGCCCATGGAGCCCTTGAAAGCGATGGCGGCGCCGCTGTTCAGATCCCAGTGATAGAAGATCTGATCCGATCCGCCCTCCTTCAGGTCGGCCTCGCGCAGCAGCTTGCCGTTATCCTCGCGTACCAGAGCGACCAGGTCGGTCTGCTCCTTGATGAAGTCCGGCTTGTAGAGCGCTTCCTCGATGATGACGTTGACGAAGGCCATGGCGAGGAAGGGGTCCGCGCCCTGCTTGATCGGTAGCCAGAGATCGGCGTGAATCGAGGAGGGATTGTAGTCGGGGGCGACCGAAACGACGCGTGCGCCGTTGTATTTCGCCTCCCAGATGTAGTGCGCGTCCGGGATGCGGGTCGCGTTCGGATTGAACAGGGACATCATAATGTAGTCGGCGTCGAACCAAGCGTCCGACGTGAAGCTTTCCAGCGGGTTGCCGTAGGCCAGGTGCGCGCCGGTGTTGAGGTCGCCCACATCCGTGAAGATGTCCAGTTGGACGCCGCCCACCAGCGAGGCAAAGCGATAGGGAGCCGCAAGGCGAACCATCGAAAGGTTGCCCGAGCCGGTGTGTGTCATCAGTTTGCCCGGCCCGTGCTTCTCGAAGATGTCGATGATCTTGTCGGCGATCTCCTCGGTGATCTCGTCCCAAGAGACACGCTGCCACTTGCCCTCGCCACGCGCACCAACCCGCTTCAGCGGATAGCGCAGCCGATCGCCTTCGTACATGGCGGCGGAGTGGATTGCACCTTTCTGGCAACCGCGCGGGTTTGCGTCGGGCACGTCGGGATTGATCTGCGGATACTTGGCAAGCTGCTCCTCGCGCAGCACGATGCCGTCCTTGACGAAGACGTCGAAGGCGCAGTTGCCGACGCAGTTGATGCAGTGGGCCGCCTTGCCGACCTTGTCCCAGGTGAACTCGCGGCGATAGAGATCCTCCCAGTCGCGATAGGGGTACTCCACGTCCAAGGTATCCCCGATCGGCTCCAAACGATTGAGCGCCCAGGCATTGTTCGCCGCCAACACCCCGGCACCGACCAGACTCGACCCCTTCAGGAAATCCCGACGCTTGACCCGCAGCATTGATCTTCCTCCCCTTGGCCGTCTTTTCAGATGCTGCCGTAGGCTGCTGCGCCTCTGGCGACGGACCGCTTTGCTTTCGGAAAGGATAGCCAGAAGCGCGTCCGGGAAGGCTACGCACATGTTAAAAGTTGTAAGCGAAATGTAATAAGACGCCCCTGCACGATTGCCGTCGGCCGCCAGGGATGCTGTAGTTCCTGCAAACAAGAAAACCTGGGGATAGGCGCGTAGCGGCCCTAGGGAGGCGAGATGTCAATAGCCGTCCGGCAAAGTCCGGCGGAAGTCGATGCGGCGAGCCGAAGGGCGGTAGCGCTGCCCGACTTCTTCCGGCGCAGGCGCGAGGCGCTGGTGGATCAGGCGATCCAGGTCGCCAAGGACTACGGCTACGCTCAGTACACCACGACAATCCGGGCGGCTTGGATAGAGGCGATCGACACGCTGACCGAGTGCGTCGCCACCTATTTTGCCAGCGAAGCGGTCACGACCTGCAATCCCGAAGCGGAGATCGACTTTCAGCGGGACCGGCGTTTCGCCCTGCTGCGGGATGTCGCCAAGCGGCACCGCGCGATCGGCGTGACGCTGCAGCTCTACCTCGGCCTCTTCAAGCATTTCAGGAACCTCTATCTGGAGGCCCTGCAGGAGCTGCCCGGCGATGCCGAGGCTGTCGCCGAGGCGCGCGAGCAGCTGCGCGGTTTCTTCGATGCGGCAGAGCTGAGCGTCGGGGCTGACTGGGCCGAGGCGACCGAGGATGAGCGGCTGATGGAGCTGCAGGCCCGGACGCGCAGCGTGGCGCTCGATAAGGACCGGTACTTTTCCGTCTTCGAGAGCCTGCGCGACCCGGCCTTCCTCCTCGACCGGCAGCGCCGCCTGCTCAATGCGAACCAGGCTGCGGCGGAGCTGTTCGTCGGTGAGGCCAGTGCCGGCGAGATCGTCTACTTGACCTCCATGCGGGGCCGAAAAACGCCGTTGGAGGAGGTCCTCAAGACAGCGTCGCGCGCCGGAGAGGGCGACGACCGGTCGGTTTGGCTCGATACGCGACGTGGCCCCATGTGTTTCGACCTGCGCGAGCGGGCGATCCATGACGCGCTCGAGAACACGAAACTGGGCCATGTCGTCATCCTGCACGACGTCACACCCCATCGCCGCGCCACCGAGGATGCTGTGCGGGCACGACGCGCGATGTCGACCTTTCTCGCCACCATGAGCCACGAGATCCGGACACCCTTGCACGGCGTCTTGGGTGCGACCGAACTCCTGCGCGACGCCGACAGTGAGCGCCACGGGACTTATGTCAATGCGATCGAGACCGCCGGCCGGCATCTGCTGCAGACGTTGAATAAGGTGCTCGATTACTCGCGGCTCGAGGCACGTCCACCCGATCCCACGCCCCAACCTTGCGAGCTGCGTGCGGTGTTCGGGGAGTATGGACACTTCGCGTCGATCTGGGCACGCCGAGCGAATATCCCGCTGGCGCTCTCCGTCGCCCGCAACCTGCCGCATTGCGCGATGATCGACTGGGAGATGACCCAGCAGGTTCTAACGAACCTGGTGTCCAACGCCATCCGTCACGATAGCGGCGGCGGCGTGACGATCGCCGTACGCCGCCGCAGGCCGTCTTCAGGCCAGCCCTTCCTGAGATTCGAAGTCCTCGACAGCGGGCCGGGCATTGCGCACGGGGATGCGGGCACCTTGTTCGAGCCCTTCGGCGTGCGGTCGCCCGGAACCGCGAGCGACAGCGGCGCGGGCCTCGGCCTGGCGATTTGTCGGCGTCTGGTCGAAGCAATGGGCGGAACGATCGGCTTCCGAAACCGCCGCGCCGGCGGCGCGGCCTTCTGGTTCGACTTGCCCTACGAACGCATCAGCACCCCTGCGGGCCAGGTCTCTGGCCGCGCCCTTACCGAGGCGAGCACTGCCAAGGCAGAGGGTCGCCTGCACTGTCTGCTCGTAGACGACGATAAGATAAGCAGGATGGTAACCGCCAACCAGCTCAAGCGGCACGGTCTGTTCGTGGTCGAGGCGGAGAGCGCGGCCGAGGCGGAGGCGCGCGCGGCAGAAACCGCCTTCGATGTTTTTATTGTCGACTATCATCTTGCCGATGGCGACGGCGCGAGCCTGGTTTCGCGTCTTCGGCGCAGGCGCACGGGCCCCCCGACTGCGCGCTACATCAGCCTGACCGCCAATGCCGACCTCGTAGCCAAAGCCGATGGCGACGGTCACCCCTTCGATGCCCTGCTGGCAAAGCCGGCCGCCGGCGAGTCCCTTATCGCCGCCATTCTGTCGGCCAAGGCGCCCTGCCCACCAATACCGCAGCGGTTGGATGCGCCGCCCAACCTCTCCGAGCTATCGCCGCGGATTGTCGATGCCATGGCGGACGCCTTCACCGCCCAGTGGGACGGCGAAGTCGCGAAGTTTCGCGGCGCCATGGAACGCGGCGAGATACACCGCCTGGCCGACCTCGCCCATCGTGTCGCAAGCAGCTGCGCCGTCATGGGCATTACCGACCTGGCAGCAATGCTGCGGGACCTCGAATACGAGTGCCGGCACGGAAGGCGCGAGCCCGACCTCAGGACATGGCAGGCGCGTCTCGACCCGCAGTTACGCAGGGCGCCGATGCGCGCTCGCGCGCTCGCGGCGGAGGTCGCCAGATGATCCCCCGGCCGGCTTCCGCAACCCACAGCCAGGCGGCCGGGCGGCAGCCAAGCCGCATCCTGGTCGTCGATGACGATCCGGTTGTCCGGGTGCTGCTGCGCGAGACACTGATGGCGGAGGGCCATGACGTCAGAGAGGCTGGCAGCGCGGACGAGGCGGAGTCGCACCTTGGCCAGAGCGCCTGGGACCTCGTGATTCTCGATCGCCGCCTGCCCGATGCCGACGGCCTGCTGCTGTTGAAATCAGTCAGGGAGAAGTGCAATTGTCCGGTGATCATCCTCAGCGTGATGGATGACGAACACGATCGGACGCTCGGATTGGGGCTCGGCGCGCAGGATTACATAGCCAAGCCCTTCAGCGCCACCGAGATTACCCTCCGAATCCGCAACCTTCTCCTTGCCCGCAATGCCTCGCTTCTACCCGCGCACGGACGTACAATCGAGTATGGTCCCTTCAGACTGGTCCAGATGACGCGCCGCCTGATCATCGACGCCATAACCCATCAATTGACCTCCGCGGAAGCGCGATTGCTCGCTGTTTTCCTGACCCATCCCGGCGAGGTGCTGGATCGCAATCTGCTAACCCGCGGCATCTGCCAGCGGGAGTGGTCGCACAATGATCGTTCGATCGATGTGCTGGTCGCGCGCCTGCGAAAGCGTATCGAGCCCGATCCGAAGTCGCCCGAGTGGATCATCACTGTGCACGGCGCCGGCTACCTATTCAGTACCGTGTCATCCGGTCCCGAAAACGGGGCCACCGCGTCGTAGCCGACGGGCACGCCCGGGAACTTGGCCTTCGCACCACCCGAAGCACGGCAAAAACTATGACTTGGGCCATCGCACACGCTGGCGGCGGACGGTGTCGAAGGCGCCATTGCTGTGCTGACCAATATCCCGATGCCCTGCGCGCTCAGATGTGCAGGAAGGGATTCAGCAGGCGACCGAATGGCCCGGTCAGGCGCAGCGGGGCGTCGGTCACCGCTAGGCAGACACAGTCCTCGCCCGGGTCCGCGACCGGCTGATGATTGACTGAAGGGTCTGCTTCGGCGACGTCGCCGCGCACGAAATGACCTTGCTCGTCGCTGAAGCCGCCGGCGAGAACCAGCGTCAGCTCGCTGCCCTCGTGGGTATGGGTCGGCATGGCGGTGCCCGACTTTATGCGCATGAGGCGCGTTCGGAAGCCGGGACACTCGGGTAGCAGCTCAACCTTCTCCAAACCCCGGAAGGCCGTCCAATCGAGTTGGTCGAGCCCGCCGCCGAGATAAGCGCGCAAGGGGCCCGGCACGAGGCTGTCGATCTCAGTCGATTGGGCGGCAGGCCGGGGGGCCGGGTGCGCCGGCTCATGGGGCGCTGTTTCGTCGAGCCGGCCGAGGACCTGCTTGAGGCTGTCCTCCGCAAGCGGCGCGGCGTCCTGTTCCTCGAGCAGGACGCCGCCCAGCGCCTCGAGTCGCCTGACTTCCTTGCGGCAGCGCGGGCAGAGTGTCAGATGGGTGGCAACGACCAGGGCAACCGGCTCTTCCTGCGAACCGGCGGCATAGGCGATCAAGAGATCGTCGCCGGGGTGGTGTTGGGGCGTCATTCCAGTGTCTCCAGCGCGGCGCGCAGCTTGGTCATAGCTAGGCGCAACCGCGATTTGACGGTACCAAGGGGCAAAGCCAGCTCCTCGGCAATCACGCTGTGGGACTTGTCTTCGAAATAGGCTAAACGCAGCAGTCTCTCTTGCTCTTCCGGCAAGCGGGCCACGGCCGCAAGCAGGTGCTCTCTCCTCTGCGCCGCATCCAAGAGCTGATCGGCTGGTTCATCGGGGTCGCGCACCAAGGCGGGGTCCTCCGGATTGATCTCGGGCCGCTTCGCCCGGCGCAGACTGTCGATCCGGCGGTTCCGGGCGATGGTGAACACCCAAGTGCTAAACATCGCTTTGTTTCGGTCGAATTGGGCTGCGCGGTGCCAGACGGTCAGCATCACGTCCTGAACCAGATCCTCGGCACTGGCCGGATCGGCCCCCTGGCGGATGAGATAGGCCTTCACGCGCGGGCCGAACATTTCGAACAGTCGGGCGAAGGCGGCGCGGTCGCGCTGCGTGACAACCGCGCTCATCAGGTCTTCCGCAGACGCATCCGCGAGGGTCTCTTGGCCCGTCGTCTCGTTCCGCATCACCCTTTGTACTCGTGGCGCGGGCGCGACCACAAGCGCCGCCTTGCCCCTCGCCGGGGGCATGGGTATTTCAACCGCAACAGCGCTCAGCACAGATTTGTTCTCCCGCCATTTAAGGGGTGATACGCGACAGACGGCCGAGCGGATCACCAGGACCACCATGTCTCCCCCGGCCGGTTCCCGGATTGACGAGACGAAGGTGATCCGGTGTCAAGGACGGTGCGTACACAACCCTAGACCCGATGAGACTAGGGGTCCGACGCGGAGCCCACGTCCGGGACCAAGGGGGCTCGCGTTTGGAACAGGAGCGGGGCACGAAAGTCGATGAAAATAGCGATCGTCGGTGGCGGCATCTCCGGGCTTGGCGCGGCCTGGCTTCTCGCCCGGCAGCACGAAGTCAGCCTTTTCGAGTCCGCCAGTACTCTCGGCGGCCATTCGAACACCGTCGAGATCCCGCTGGACGGCCGCTTGGTGCCGGTCGATACCGGCTTCATCGTCTACAACGAGCACAACTACCCGCATCTGACGCGGCTGTTCGATGCGCTTGGTGTCGAAACCGTTGCGAGCGACATGTCCTTCTCGGTTTCGCTGGGCGCAGGGACGTTCGAATATGCCGGCGACGCCCTTGGGTTCCTCGCCCAACCAGGCAATCTCATGCGCCCAGATTTCTGGCGCCTAATCCGCGAGCTGCTGCGCTTTTATCGCGAGGCGCCGCAGCTTACCGGCCGCCACGATTTGGACCGGCTCTCACTGGGCCAGCTGCTGACCGAAGGCGGTTACTCGGATACCTTCGCCCGCCGTCACATCTTGCCCATGGCGGCTGCGATCTGGTCGTCGACATTGGACGACATCCTCGCATATCCGGCCCGCACCTTCGTGCAGTTCTTCGAAAACCACGGTCTCTTTAGCCTGGGTAAACGGCCCCAATGGCGGAGCGTCCTGGGCGGCAGCCGGCGCTATGTCGAGGCGCTCTCCGCGTCTTTTCGGGACCGGGTGCACCTCGATACGCCCATCGTCGAGGTGCGGCGCGCCGCGGCCGGCGTATTCCTCCGGGACGCGTTTGGCCATGAGCAGCGTTACGATCAACTCATCCTGGCCACCCATGCCGATCAGGCCTTGGCGATCCTGGGCCAGGATGCGAGCGACGAAGAGCGCAGTATCCTCGGCGCCTTCCGCTACCAGGAGAACCGCGCCGTGCTCCATCGTGACCCGGCGCTCATGCCGCGCCGTCGCCGCGTGTGGGCGAGCTGGAACTATCTGGGAGAAGACGACGCCGACACAACAGGCCCCATCGCTCTCAGCTATTGGATGAACCGCCTTCAGCAGCTCGACACCCAGCGGGACGTTTTCGTCACACTCAACCCTTCGCGCGAACCCGCGCCACATTTAACCCACGGCGAGTTCATCTATCACCACCCGCAGTTCGACCGAGAGATGCTCGATGCGCAGGAACGGCTGTCCAATATCCAGGGCTTTGATCGCGTGTGGTTTGGCGGCAGCTACTGCGGCTATGGTTTCCACGAGGATGGTCTGCAGGCCGGTTTCGCGATCGCAGCAGCCTTGGGCGCGCCGGCGCCCTGGGCTTGCGAGGTGACGCCGATGAGCCCGGCTTGGCGCGCGGTAGCGCCAGCTGCACTGGCCGTGGCAGCCGAATAGAGGCGGGTGTGGGGTCCGAGTTGACGACGGATGACACCGCGGTGACAGAGTCCTGCCTCTACTTCGGTCGGGTGAAGCACAAGCGCCTGCGACCCTTTCGCCATCGTCTCGACTACCGGGTCTTCTCCATCTACCTGGACCTCGACGAGCTGCCGGCCCTGTCGCGACGGCTGCGGCTGTTCTCCCACAATCGCTGGAACCTCTTCGGCTTCTTCGACCGGGACCACGGCCCTGGAGACGGGACGGCCTTGCGGCCCTGGCTCGAAGGTCATCTCGCCGAGGCGGGCATCGATCTCGAGGGTGGCGCCGTGCGTCTGCTCTGCTTCCCGTGCCTGCTTGGCTACGTGTTCAACCCGCTCACCATTTGGTTCTGCTACCACCGGAGCGGTCGGCTGGTCGCGATGCTCTACGAGGTGCGCAACACCTTCGGTGAGAAACACAGCTACCTGATCCCGGTCGACCCCGCGCGGCCGGCTGACGCGGCCATCCAGCAAAGCTGCGATAAGGGCTTCTACGTCTCGCCCTTCATCGGCATGGAGGCGACCTACCACTTTCGCCTCGCCGAGCCGGATGAACGCCTGGCTGTTTTGATCCGACAGCGGACGCCCGAAGGCGAGCTTTTGGTCGCATCGCAGACCGGACGGCGTTGACCTCTAGGCGACGCGGCGCTATTGCGGGCCTTTTTAGCCTACCCGCTGATGACCCTAAAGGTGATCGGCGCCATCCACTGGCAGGCCCTCAAGCTCTGGTGCAAGGGCGGCACGCTCGTGCCGCGCCCGCCCGCGCCCGATCATCCGATCACCAAGATCTGCCCGAGCCTCAAGCAGGCTGCGGAGTAGTGCCTAGATACCAATTCCGAAGACGGAACCTTCATGCAAGCTGACATTGAACGCCGAGAGAGCCTGCCACGCGTCGGTCTCGCCGAAAGCCTGGCACTCGCCCTTGCCGGGCGTATCGAGAAGGGCGAGCTTTCCATCACCTTGCCTCATGGTGGGGAGCGCGTCTTCAAGGGCGCACACACAGGGCCCAAGGCCCGTCTTCACGTTCATGACCCCAGCGTCTTCCGCCGCACATTGCTGGGCGGCACCCTGGCCTTTGCCGAGTCCTACCTGGCGGGCGATTGCGACAGCCCCGATCTGGTGGCGCTCGTCGACCTGGTGATCCAGAACGAGGCGGAGCTGATGCAGTCGCTCGACGGGCGGCCGTGGACCCGCATGCTGCCGCGGCTCGGCCGCTGGCTGCGGCCCAATTCGAAGCGTGGCGCGCGACGCAACATCGCGTGGCACTACGACCTGGGCAACGACTTCTATGGGCTTTGGCTCGATCCATCGATGACCTACTCCTCAGCGCTGTTCGATCGGCCCGACGACTCGCTCGAAGCCGCGCAAGCCAACAAATACCGGCGCATGGCCGAGCTGGCCGCCATCGGGCCCAACGATCACGTGCTTGAGGTTGGTTGCGGTTGGGGCGGGTTTTGTAGCTGGGCGGCGCGCGAAATCGGCTGCCGGGTCACGGCGATCACGATCTCCCGTGATCAGTACGACTTCGCGGCCACGCGCTTGCGAGCCGAGGGCCTCAACGACCGGGTCGACCTTCGCTTCCAGGATTACCGCGACCTCGGCGGCAGCTTCGACCGGATCGTCTCAATCGAGATGCTGGAAGCAGTCGGCGAAAAGTACTGGCCACGCTACTTCGCCATGTTGCGCGACCGGCTCGCGCCCGGCGGACGGGCGGCACTGCAGGTCATCACCATCGACGACAGACACTACGAAGCCTATCGAAACGATGTGGACTTCATCCAGCGCTACATCTTTCTCGGCGGCCATCTGCCGTCGCCCAGCCGACTGCGCGAACAGGTGAAGGGCGCCAGACTCGAATGGCAAGGTGCCGAGCGTATTGGCCTGCATTATGCCTGCACCTTGAAGATCTGGCGGCGGTCCTTCGAGGCGGCCTGGCCCGATATCCTGGCGCTCGGTTTCGATGAGCGTTTCCGTCGCATGTGGCGCTACTACCTCGCCTACTGCGAAGCGGGGTTCACGACCGGCCGGATCGACACACTGCAGGCAGCCCTCACCAAGAGCTGACGCCTGCGATGCCCGCCGAGCCGAATGCCAAAGGCCCGCTCGGCCGCGCGGTGCTTATCGCCTACGGCCTGCCGGGCTTGCCTCTCGCCGCTCTGCTGCTGCCGCTCTACGTGACGCTGCCGGCCTTCTATGCGGTCGACCTCGGCCTGGGATTTTTCACGGTCGGCGTCGTACTGCTGCTGGCCCGCTTCTGGGACGTGGTCACCGACCCTCTGATTGGCTCCCTATCTGATCGCCTGACCACGCGCTTTGGGAGGCGCCGCCCCTGGCTGCTGGCGGGAGCGCCCGTCGTCATGGTGAGCGCAGGCTTACTCTTCCTGCCCGGTCCCGACCCCGGCCCCGACCCCGGCTGGAGCGATCTGCTGGTTTGGACCATGGTGCTTTACCTCGGCGCCACCATGATCCTGCTGCCGTACAGCGCCTGGGGCGCCGAGCTTTCCGCTGACTACAACGAGCGCAGCCGGATCGCGGGCTGGCGCGAGGGCCTGGTGGTGGTTGGCACCCTGCTGGCCGCCGGCCTGCCCGTCGCGGTGGGGGCCGAGCGCGCAGTGGCGCTGGAGGTGATCGCCTGGACGCTCTGGATCGTATTACCCGTATGTTTGGTGATCGCAGTCCGCTTCGTGCCCGAACGACCCGCTGCCCTGCCGCCGCCGCTGGCTTGGCGACAGGGGCTCTGTGTGATTTGGCGGAACGGGCCGTTCCGGCGCTTGATCGCGGCCTACTTTCTGAACGGCATCGCCAACGGTCTCCCGGCAACCCTCTTTCTGCTCTACGTCGAGTGGGTGCTGGAGGCGCCGGACTGGTCCGGAATCCTGCTGTTCGTCTACTTCTTCTGCGGTGTCGCAGCGATTCCCCTGTGGCTCCGCCTCAGCGCCCGCTGGGGCAAGCACCGCACTTGGGTCGGCGCCATGGTCTGGGCGGCACTGGTGTTCGCCTTCGTGCCGCTGCTTGGACCGGGCGACGAGCTTTGGTTTTTGGCGGTCTGCGTACTGACCGGAATCAGCCTCGGCGCGGATCTGACCCTGCCGGCCTCCATGCAGGCCGAGGTGATCGACCTCGACACCCTGCGCAGCCGGCAGAGCCGCGCCGGCCTCTTCTTCGCGCTGTGGGGCGTCGCCACCAAGCTTGCCTTGGCGCTCGCCGTCGGGATCGCCTTTCCGCTGCTCGCGTTGGCCGGGCTGGAGGCCGATCCGGAAGCCGGCCCGGCTTCCGGTCTCTTTGCCCTCGCCGCGCTGTACAGCTTATTGCCGGCGGCGATCAAGCTGGCATCGGTCGCACTTATCGCCGGCTACCCGATAACCGCAGCCCGGCAGTATCGGATCCGCCGCCTCGTCGAAGTCCGCGCCGCGCGCCACCGGCAAGCGATGCCAGCAGATGGGGTGTGATCATCAGGCTCGCTTTAGTCGCCGTGCTGATCGGCATTTCGGGATGTAGCAGCATGAAACCGGAGGACTTTGCTGGACGCGAACCGGCTCTCTTAATCGAGGACTATTTCGCCGGCCACACCAAGGCCTGGGGTATCTTCCAGGATCGGTTCGGCCAGTTGCGCCGCCAGTTCGAGGTCGACATCGAAGGCACCTGGGACGGCGAGACACTGACTCTCGTCGAGGACTTTCTCTATGACGACGGCGAGGTGGAGCAGCGGGTCTGGCGGATCAAAAAACTCGGTGAACATGCCTATGAGGGCCGGGCGGACGATGTGATCGGTGTCGCCAAGGGCCTCGCGTACGGTAACGCGCTCAAGTGGGCCTACCGGTACAGACTCAAGGTAGGCGACGACAGCTGGAACGTGGCCTTCGACGATTGGCTGTTCCTGCAGTCGGACGGCGTGCTGATCAACCGGGCCGAGGTCACCAAATTCGGCGTTTCGTTGGGCGAAGTCACTTTGGTGTTCCGCGAGATGGCGGAGTCTCGCACTCAAACTGGCCGTTCAACCGAGGCTGCCGCCGACTAGGACCTGATGGCGAGCCGCTTGCGGACGAAGCCGATCAGGCTGCGCAGCAAAGGCAGGCGGGCGTAAAACTGCAACCCCGAATCCCAGTGGTCCAGGTGGACGGCAACGAGCCCTCGTTGGTCGAAGTGCACCTCGCTCATGCCGTCGATGCGCCAAGGCGCACCGCCCTTGCGCGGCGTGAAGACGAAGGCCCAGCGCAGGTAGGCGACCCGGCCGGAGAGTGCCCAATCGCTGATCTCGAAGCTGGGTTCACGCACCTGCTCGAACATCTCTGCCAGGATCGCCCGATAAGCCGCGATCCCCGTCACATCGTTGAAAGGATCACAGAACCGCACCTCAGGGGCGCAAAGGTCGTTGAGCCGTTCCAGGGACCCGGGCGTTAGGCCTTCGTAAAATGCAGCATAGGCTGCGACAGCGTCCTCTAGGTCGAGCGTCCCGGTCATGGTTTCGGCACCAGGCGGCGTGTCACGGCAAAGGCCAAAGGCGCAGGCAGACTGCGGAGGATCTTCAGCAGATAGGCGAAGCGCCGCGGGAAGACGATCTCGAAGCGATCCGAGCGGAGCCCCCGGTAGAAGGCCTCCGCCGCGTCCTCCACCTCCATGAGGAAGGGCATGGGGAAGGGGTTCTTGTCGGTCAGCGGCGTGCGCACGAAGCCAGGATTGACCAACTGCAGCTGGATGCCGTAACCGTCCAGTTCGGGCTTTAGGGCCTCGGCCATGTTGATCAGCCCCGCCTTGGTCATGCCATAGGCCGCCGAGGTCGGCAGGCCCCGGTAGCCGGCTAGCGAAGCGACCACCGCGATGCGCCCGCCGCGCCGCGCGATCATGTTGGGCAGCAGGGCCTCAAGGCAGTGCACCCTGCCCATGAGGTTCAACGCAGCGAGCTCTTGGAAGGCCGCGGCCGTGAGTCCGGCAGCGTGGACCGGCCGGTGGGTGCCGGCGTTAAGCACGGCCTGGGCAATGGGACCCATATCTTGTTCTATCGCCTCGATCGTCGAGGCCACAGCCGCTGAATCGGTAACATCGAGGCGATAAGCGCGTATCTCGCCGTTCATCCGCGCCGCACTCCGCGCCAACTCGTCCAGCGGTTCGGCACTACGGGCCGACGCGGCGACCGACCAACCGTCCGCCGCCATGCGTCGCGCCAAGGCGTGGCCCAACCCCGAACTGGCGCCGGTGATCCAAGCGCAGCCCGCCGCAGGTCCTCCCGATGTCATTGCCCGCTTGCCGTATCCTCGTTGTCGGGACGCGTCTCAGCCCCCTCCTCACGCGCATAGACAACCTCTGCACCCCGCGCCTCAAAACTGATCTTGGTCCATTCTCCATCGGTGGCGTACCAGAGATCCAGCTCAAGGTCACCGGTCACCGTGTAGCGTTGCGCACTCGTGGACTGCCCGGCGATTGTGACGGTCTCGGTCCCTGCGGGTGTGATCTCGACCTGAACCATGCGACCCCGTTGGGTGTCGAGGAGAAAGTCCCTGGTCACGGTCACGGCGTTCCAATAGCTGGTCGGTATGACATCAGCCGGCGCCACCAAGCTTCCGCTCGAACCCTTGACCTCGAGGCCCTTCTCGGCCGCTCGGCCGCTCACCAAAAAGATCTCACCGTCGTCGTCGGTCTGAGTGTCAATCGCCACGAGGTTGCCGTCGCGCCAGACCTCGTGATTGCTGTGCTGGTAGCGGAACAGCGTGATAAAGGCGAGCTTGACCTCAAGCCGAATATCGATTTCCACATGAAGATCCTCCCCCTCGCGGCGAAAGTCGACCCGATGATGGCCCAGGGGCTCGCCGTCGCGGAAGACCTTGAATGCGATATCTTCTTTGCTGGGAAGGGCCGCCCCCAACGGGCCGGCGACGGCCAGTGCCGTTACGACGACAGCGCCGATCATAGCGGCGAAGGCGCGCAGGCACCGTTTATGGCCGAAACCGATCATCTCCCGATTTATACGCAGGCCCGGTCCCCTTGGATTGCTTCCAGTTCGGTGCCTGGGTCTTCAAGGGAGCGCGATTCAGCCGCTACGGGTAGAATCTCACAACCGACCAAATGAAGGGCATCGGCTGAACGGCCGCTGTCCGATCTGCAAACAGTCCCTGCGATCTGCTCTAGGTGTGAACTTTCAACAGGTTGTCCACTCGGCCCCGAGCGAGGAAGCTGATGTTGTCGAGACGTACGGCGGCTCGGGAACTTCAGTCAAGAGAACCGCTTCCCAGTTGCTCTCATTCGAAACTGCCTGGGGAACATCACCAAGCGCGGCTTTTTAGCAATCGAGGAGAGCGCCAAGGCGCTCGAAGCAGATATCCAAGGTTTCTCGGTTCACAACGTGATCCGGGGAGCTTCCACCCAACAGACTGGCGAGATCCTTTGCCAGCAAGCCCGCTGTGGTCGCTGGTATATCGTAGGAGACCCCCGCAGCGTGCGGAGTCAACAGCAGGCAGCCCCGGTCCACAGACAGCAAAGGGCTGTCGTCCGGGATCGGCTCGTCGGGATAGACATCTAGGAACGCGCCCGAAATGACCTCGTCTTGCAGGGCATCTGTCAGGGCCTCGTAGTCAAGGGCTGCAGCGCGTGCGGTGTTCAACACATAGGGCCGTCGCTTCATAGCCGCAAACGCCGCTCGGTCAAGAAGCGCTGGTTCGCCCGATCCTATTCTGGCATGGACCGAGATCACGTCGGCGCCGGACAACAGTGTCTCGAGCGTGACTGGAACCAGCCCGAGCGATTTGATCATAGCATCGTCAGCGTATGGGTCATGGACCAGGACGCGCGCGCCGAAGGCCAAGGCGAGCTTGCCGACCAGGCAGCCGACCTGACCACAACCGATCAGGCCCAGGCAACGTCCCCCGAGCTCAGGACCACTGGGCTTTTCGAACGTATCCTCACGGGGCGTTTGCCATTTGCGTTCACGCACATAGTCCAGAGCCTCCGGCATTCGGCGCATCAAACTGATCATCGCCGCCAGGGTGTACTCCGCGACAGCCTGTGCGTTGCGTCCCGGCGCAAAAAGCACAGGGATGCCTCGCCCGGTCGCCGCCGGCACGTTGACGTTGATCGGTCCTCCGCGGCCACAGGCTATGGCGATTAGGTCCCGCGCCTCGTCGAGCACCAACTTGGTGATCGGGGCGAAAGTAGTCACGATGACATGACAGCTCCGAGCCAACCGCGCGATCTCATGGACGTCGCCGAAGGCCTCTGAGACCTCTTCGGTTTCTGCTCTTGATAGCTCGCTCGGATCGATATCGACGCACTGGAACGATGTCGTGGACTCGTAGCGTCCGATGTTTTGACGGATTGTGTCCTCGAAGAGTGCCGCGGGCGTGAAGTCGTCACCGAGGATCAGAAAGCGCAGTTTCGCCATGGCCGCCTAGCTCCGCGCCAGCTCTCGCGTCCAGGCCAAAGTCGCGTCGACGGCTCGGCACCAATCTTGGTAGCGACGTGTCCAGGATTCAAAGGCGTCCGCTTGGGGCTGGAAAGCCATGGTCGGCCTGTCCAGCGCCGCAAGTGCTTCGAGATCGCTCCACAATCCGGCGCCCAAACCCGCCAACAAACCGACGCCATAGGGAGTCAGGTGTTCGATCTCTGCACGATGAACCGGGATCCCTAGGATATCGGCTTGGAGCTGCATGGCGTATCCGCTGCGCGCAAGACCGCCGTCCACACGCAAGCCATTGCAGGCGCTCTCGTCATCACTCTTCATGTCCTCGAGGACGCGCCTTACCTGGAACAGCACCGCCTCCAGGCCGGCATGACAGATCTGTCCGACTTCGGTCGCGCTGCTCATTCCCAAGATCGCGGCCTTCACTTCGGGGTCCCACCACGGCGAGCCGAGGCCTTGAAGCGCGGGCACCAGCGCAACGCCGCGGCTGCCCCCCGCGTCCTCTGCTTCGTGCATGACCTCGGCCGCATTCGCACCCAGGCGAAGTGTTTCCGCGAGCCAGTCCAGAATCGCGCCAGCACACATGACAAAGCCCTCAAGCGCATAAACCGGGCGGTCAATGTTCCAGGCGATCGTCTGCAGATAGCCTGCTGCTTCGCGGGAGTGGAAATCGACACCATCGTTCAGCCAGATAAAGGCACCCGTGCCATAGGTGGCTTTGAGTTCTCCTGGGGCAAAGCAGCCATGGCCAAAAAGCGAAGCCTGCTGGTCACCCAGTGCGCCCGTGATCGGGATCTCGGTTCCGAAATAGGCGGGAAGCGTTGCGCCGAAAGGACCGGTCGAGTTTCGCACCTCGGGCAAGACAGCGAGCTCCAGTTGAAACAGCGCGATCAGTTCGGGATCCCACGCGAGATTGTCGATCCTGAAGAGCATGGTTCGCGCGGCATTGCTGGCTTCCGTGGCGTAGCAGGCTCCACCGGTAAGCTTCCAGATCAACCAGCAATCCACGGTGCCGAACAGAACGCGGCCATCGCGAAGGCCATCGGCAATGTCCGGGCAGTTCCGGAAGATCCAAAGGAGCTTCGTCGCGGTAAAGGTCGGGTCCAGGTCGAGGCCCGTACGCGCCCTGATCAGCCGGCGGCTCGCCACGGAATCGAGCGCCGCGACTTCCGCCGTACTGCGACGGCATTGCCAGATGATTGCCGGGTGGACCGCTTTGCCGGTCTGCCGATCCCAGAGCACCAGGGTTTCGGTATGATTGTCGACACCAAGGGCTGCGACGCGATCAGCGGCAATCTCGGATCGCTCCAGCAACTCTCTGACGCATGCAATCTGGTTGTCGAACATCGCCTCCGGGTCTTGCTCGACCCACCCAGGCCGCGGGAAAGCGCTTTGCATTGGCCGTTTGGCCTCAGCAACCACCTCCCCGCCACGATTCAGCAACAGCGCCTTCGTGCTCGAGGTGCCCTGGTCGATGCCGACAACGTGATCCGCGATCATGGCTCGACGCAGCAGCGCATTGACCTCAACCCTTGCAACCGGTCCAGGTGGTGGAGAGTTCGGCCACGACCGACCCTGAAACTGCCGACGGGTTCCAGGATCGGCCGATGAAGACCTACCGGCTTCCCGGCGGCGGCTCGACCTGCGCCGGGAAGCCAGAGGTCCGATCACGCATTCGCTACTTGCGGTGCTTGGCGAGCTCCGGAACCTCGGCGTAGATCTCCTCTACTGCCTTATCGAGGCCTTCCTTGGGTTCCATTTGGCCGGCGAGTACCGCACTGAGGTTTTTCATGAGAATCTCCTCGACGGTGGCGTACTCCGGGAAGTTCTCGAGCTTGAACACGATCGGCTCGGACTCACCGGTGACCGGATCTACGGCATCGGCGTAGGGCTGGGGCACGCCGTGCGCTTGGCCCGCACTGCGGTAGGCCGGCTTCCCGTCGATCTCCGGAACCTTGCCGCTCAGCATGTACTCGTTGGTCGTGGCATAGGCGAGGTCCATCACCGAAGGCTCCCGGTAGGCCGACGAGGTCAGCGAGATGCTGCCGGTCGACATCAGCTTGGCCTGCACATCTGGACGCTGCGTCCACTGCAGGAACAGCCAGGCAGCTTCGGGACTCTTGGAGGTCGTGGGGATGAACATGCCCCATTGGTGCAGATTGACGATCTTGCGGGCCCCTATCGGCGTGCCGCTGAAGGCCACTTTGCCGACCACCTTGGACTGCTCCGTGTCGTGAGCCATCGCGTAGGAGGCGTCCGCCCACAACAGGGCCTGTGCTGCGAGGCCGCTCTGCATGGCGGCGAGCTGCTCGTCCCAGGTGTAGGTCAAGCCGCCGGGCGGCGCGAAGTTGTCGAGAAGATCCTTGTAGTAGGTAAGCGCCGCTACGCCCTTGTCCGAGTTAATCGTCAACGGTCCGTACTCGGGCCCGGAGTCGCTGTCGACGACCTTTTCGTCGAAGGCGTAGAGGATGTTGTAGAAGTTGTAGATCATCGACACATGGCGCTTGCCGGACAAGGTAATGCCATAAATGTCCTGATCCAGGGTCGCCCCCGCCAGAGTCTCGCCGCTCTTGCGGGTGAAGAACTCTGCAGTGTCACGCAGTTGGTCGAGCGTGATCGGTGGAGACGGCAGATCGTAGCCGTACTTCTCCTTGAAGGCCTTCTGCTCGTCCGGGTGCTCGAAGAGGTCGTGGCGATAGTTGAGGTAGATCGTATGGGCCGAGAATGGCACGGCATAGAGTTTGTCGTCGATCGCCAGCGACGCCATCAGCCAATCCTTGTTGAGCACCTGATCGACGACGGCGAAATCTGGATCGGCAAGCTTATCGTCGCTCAAAAATGCGCCCAGCGGCTGAACCCAATCGTTCACGACCAGAGTGGGCACCCGCATAATCGGATTTAGAATCGCGTCATAGAAGCCGGTGCGGCCGACGAAGTCCGCTGTGGTCTTCTGGATCACCTGATCGAAGGCGTGCTGTTCCACCACGACCTTGATACCGGTCTCTTCCTCGAAGGCCGCCTTCTGTTTGTCCAAGGATTCCAGGGGCGGCAGGGCCTCGCCGATCACCCTGATGGTCGTGCCTTCGTAGGGCTTGGCCGCCTCCTTGAGCGACCAGGCGCCTGCCTGACTAGCGAGTCCCAGCACCAATGCGGTGCCAAGGGCGGCCGCGACGAAGCGACGCCGCGTGTGTGTCCAGCTTTTCCTCATGGTTTGCTCCTCCCTAGTTTGTTGTTGAACGCGAGAACGGTTGCGCCGGAGGCTTAAGCTTCCTCCCGCAACCTATGAATCCGTTGGGCCTTGCCGTCCTTTCCTGTAGCGAGAGACAAGGAACGCCGTCCAAACCGCCCAGACCAGCCAGGCCCCCCAGAGGTCGACATGGGGTTCAACGAAGCGGAGCCAGAGCAGGATCGTCAGGATCAAGCCCGCGACGCTGTAGAACACCATGTCGCCGAACTCCAACATCACTTGACCGCTCCAAGCGTCAGGCCGCGGGTGAGGTGACGCTGTATGAACCAGATCATGATCAGCACGGGGATGCTGACCACGACCGAGGCGGCGGCTAGCTGCCCCCAGTAGGTTCCGTGCGGGGTGACCAGGCCCGGGAAAGCCGCTGGCAAGGTCTGTGCTCCGGTGCCGCCGATCATCAAAGCGAAGAGAAACTCGTTCCAGGAGAAGAGAAATGAGATGATCGCCGTCGCCGCTATGCCCGGGCGCGCAAGGGGCAGCACAATCTTCCAAAAGACCTGCCATTCGTTGGCGCCTTCGATCAGCGCGGCGTCGTCGAGATCGCGCGGCACGTCATCGAAGAAGTTGCGCATTAGATAGATGACAAGCGCGAGGTTGAAGGCCGTGTGGGCAAGCATCACCGCCGTGATGGTGCCGAGAATTCCGATCGACTGGAAGAACATGTACAGCGGCAGCACAATCGCGATCCCCGGCGCCATGCGAGTCGTGAGCACGTAGAAGTACACATGCTTCTCGCCATAGACCTTGAAGCGGGAAAAGGCATAGGCGGCTGGCAGGCCTACGAGCAGGCAGAGCGCCGAACTGCCGATCGCGGCCATGAGGGAGTTCTGCAGGTTGATCGCGAACTCGCCGACGACGAAGGCTTCGTGGAAGTTGCTGAACGTCGGCTCGAACACAAACTTGGGCGACGGCGACATGACGTCGGTGCGGTCTTTGAAGGCCGTCATCATGAGCCAGAGGAAGGGGACCAGCGCTATGATCGTGGCCAGCCAAATGACCGCAATCTCCAACGCCCGAAGAAGTTTGTCCCTGCCCGACTTGCCTTCGACCGCGATCATCGCGCCACCACCCCTCCGCCGAGGCGCGCCGTCAGTTTCATAAGGACGAAGGTCAGAACGAAACTGATAAAGAACAGAAGGCTCACGACGGCGGAGCCGTAACCCAGGTTCCAGTAAACGAAATTGACCTTATAGGCGAAGATCGTCAGAAGCTCGGTCGCTACGCCCGGCCCGCCACCGGTCATGATGAAGACCTGGTCGAAGATCTTGAAAGCATCGGTTAGGCGCAAAAGGAGAGCTACGCCCATCACCGGCCCCAGTAGCGGCAGCATGATGCGCCGAAAGATCTGCCAGCGACCTGCACCTTCGACCAAGGCAGCCTCGAAGGGCTCGCGCGGCATTCCCAGAATCGCCGCCAGGAAGATCATGATCAGGAAGGGGGTCCACTGCCAGACATCGACTGCGATGATGGTGATGAAGGCATTGAGCGGCGTGCCCAGCATGCCCTCCGGCGCGATGCCGAGCTCGCGCAGCATGATCCCGAGCAGGCCAAAGTCCGCGTTGAGGTTGAGCCGGGCAACGAGGCCGACCACCACCGGCGCCAGGATCATGGGAATCAACAAGAGCGGCATTACGATGCGCTTCAAGATCATGTGACTGGAGATCAAGACCGCGAGCGCCAGACCGAGGAGGAACTCAATTGGCAGCGCGATCAGCATGTAGAGCAGGGTGACGCTGACGCTGTGGAAGAGATCGTCGTCGTGAACGGCCTTGCGATAATTGTCGAGACCGATGAATGCGCCGTTCTTGGTCGGCTGGGTATAGCTGAGGTAGTGAACGCTCTGGTCGAGCATCACCAGGAATGGCCACAGCTCGATGACGAAAAGAAACAGGAGCATCGGCACAAGCCACTGATATGCACCCCAGCTGGTCTTCCGCATGCCGCTCAACCTTCCTCGCTTGCCTCAGTTCCTCCGCTAAAGAGCCTCGCCGCATTCCCTGTCGAACAGGTGCATCCGATCGAGATTGATGTCGAAAGTGAGAATCTCGCCCTGGCGCACTGGTTTCGGGTTGAACATTCGGCTGATTGCCTCGCTCGGGCCCAGATTGACGAACAGCAGGGTCTCTATGCCGAGAGGCTCCGAGATGTTCACCTGTCCCTCGAAGGACCAGCTCTCCCCGGGCGGGAGGCCGTAACCGCGCGGCACCAGGTCTTCGGCGCGCAGACCGATCCTCAGCGCCATACCAACTCGCACCCTATCGCGCCTGCTGCTCGGAACTGGAAGGAGCCAGTCTTCGCCGAGCTTGATAAACGGTCCGCCTGCCCCATCGGTGACCACCGCATCAACCAAGTTCATGGGCGGCGAGCCGATGAACTGGCCGACGAACTCGTTTGCCGGCTCGTTGAAGACCGCCTCGGGTTGGCCCACCTGCTCGATAACACCGTCGCGCATGATCACGATGCGATCGGCCAGGGTCATAGCCTCCACCTGATCGTGCGTGACGTAGATCACCGTTGTTTCGACCTTCTGGTGGAGGCGCTTGATCTCCGTGCGCATCTCAGTTCGAAGCTTGGCATCGAGGTTCGAGAGGGGCTCATCGAAGAGGAACACGTCCGGATGGCGGACCAACGAGCGCCCCATCGCGACTCTCTGGCGTTCGCCGCCCGAAAGCTGCGCCGGGCGCCGATCGAGCAAGCCCTGCAGACCGAGAATCTCAGCCGCCGCGGTCACCCGACTTTCGATCTCCTGGGCTGGGCGCTTGGCTAACTTCAGCCCGAAGGAGAGGTTTCCGCGCACTGTCATATGCGGGAAGAGCGCGTAGTTCTGAAACACCATCGACACGTTGCGCTGACGCGGCGGTAGATCGTTCACCACGCGTCCGCCGATGCTCACGTGGCCGCCGGTAATCTCCTCCAGGCCTGCAATCATTCTGAGGGTGGTCGACTTGCCGCAGCCGGAGGGGCCGACCAAGACGACGAACTCATTGTGATCGATCTGCAGATCGATTCCGCGGACCACTGAGACGTCGCCGAACTGCTTGACCAGCTTCTCCAGTACCACGTCCGCCATGACTCATCCTGGACAAGTCCGCTTTTGTTCTACGGGTCGGCTGCTACGCCGGCCTTTAGGCCCACGCCAAGCCCACCATCACTGGCGGGCCGTTCGTACCGGAACCGCCTCCCCGGCGTCCTCGCAGGCCGCTAGGATGTCGTCGAGCTGTGCGCGCAGCCCACCCTTGCGCGGAGAGAACGCGCCCTCCAAAGCCGCAGTCCCGATCGTAAAGGCGTCGGCGCCGGCTTCCGCGACCGCACGAATCCGCTCAGGCGAGTCGATACTGCCTGCTACAACGAGCTGCCCCGCCAAGGCCCCACGTGCGCTACGGATCAGATCCAATGGATCCGCTTCAGTCGCACGGTAAGCGAGGAGATCGACGCCAGCACAGCCGAGGCTGGTGAGGCGCCGGCAATCCTCCGCTACCGACTCCGGAGTTCCTCCAAGCTTGGTCGGATGTCCCTCGGGCCGGCCTGGAAATGGCAGGTACTCGATACCGCTACCTTCCAGAGTCTTCAGAATCGGCGCCACATTCGTTCCGCCTAAGAGGCGGTCGACACCGACGCTTACGGCGTTGTGCGCTGACTTTAGGCAGTCCTCGTCACTCGTACTGACGACTTCCATGTAGCTTACCGCGCCGGTCTCTTTGATCGCGTCATTGAGCCGCCTCAGCGTCTCGCGGTCGACGCCGACGTCCTTGAAGCCAACGTGGCGCAATCCGGCATTCCGGATCGAGTGAAGGACGTCGAGACAGTCCAGGATCGTCTGATCCTGCCGCGTCAGCATGAAAATGAAATCGACCAAGCACGGCCCTCCTGCGACCTCGCCAACCTTGCGAGGTGCCCTATCCCTAGCGACGTAGGGTAACGAACCACTATCCCAAGGCATAGCGAAAAATGTTGGAAGATCCACAACTGTTGTGGCAGATTCAGCAAAAGCTTAGGAAACTGACATCGTTCGAAGATGGTGTCGCTTCGGCTATTGCTCTTCTGCGATGTGGATCGACACGCCGGCCTTCTCGATGATGCGCCGAAGGCTGCGGTCCGGGGCACGGTCAACAACGATGTCGTCCAAATCCGATAGAGGGCAGACCAGATCCAGCATGGCGCGCCCGAACTTGCTGTGATCGATCAGTAACAGCTTGCGTTGCGCCCGCTCGATCATCGCTCGTTTGACCGAGGCGAAACTGGGATCGAATTCGGAGGGGCCATCGCCCATCAGGCCCCCGGCACCGATTAGGGCCTTGTTTGCATGAAAGCGCCGCAGATAGTCGATCGTGTCCGGGCCGCTGACGCCGCCTTGCTTGGCATCGTACACGCCTGGGCAGATTATCACCCGGACACCGTCGACGCGCGCCAGCACGACTGCTACGCCATAGCTGTTGGTAATCACGGTCAGATCGCGCGCAGTACCGGCCAACTGACGGGCGAAGTGGATGGTGGTCGAGCCCGCATCGACCATGATCACGTCGCCCGGCTCGATGAATCCCGCGGCGCGAACCCCAATCCGTCGCCGTTCCTTGACAAGGATTCTATCACGGTCGGCGAGGCTCGGCTCGAAAGCCAAGGGCGCCGCAGCTGCGCCGCCATAGGTTCGGTTGATCAGCCCACCCCGGTCCAACTCCTTTATGTCGCGCCGCACCGTCTCCGCGTGCACGCCCAACTTTTCGGCTACTTCAGAGGCTCGAATCGCGGGCCTGACGAGAAGTTCGGCGATGATTCTCTCCCGGCGTTCCTGCTTGGTGAAACGCTTGCGCAAACTGGGCACTCCTCGATCAAACAGAAGGACAAAGGATGGCAGAGAGCGCGCCGGATTTGAGCGGCACACTAGTAGGCTTGGCTTGCCGCAGAGTTAGCGCCAACCGGACGGGCCGCCTGCTTGAGCTATCATCTCGCGGCCGGTGGGCTACACTGCGTTGCGATCCGAGACTTCAGCAAGCTGTGACGCCATCGTCAAGACAAGCAGACTGAGGCCAGGAATGTCGCAACGCTCCGCCGCAAACCGTTGGACGCGCTACGATGTCTGGGACGAACGGCCGCTTCGCCTGGACAAGTTTGCTCCGGAGAGCCCCGGCGACGGCTTTTGCGCCTTCAAGAGCCCGTCAGACCCCGCACCGTCGATCTGTATCGAAAACGGAACCGTCGTCGAAATGGATGGTGTCGCGGCCGACGACTTCGACATGATCGACGAGTTTATCGCGCGCTATCACATCGACACGGACGTGGCCGAGGAAGCAATGGCGCTCGACAGCCTTGCCTTCGCCCGCATGCTCGTTGACATCAACGTACAGCGCGCAGAGGTAGTACGCCTGGCACGCGGTATGACGCCGGCGAAGCTCTGCGAGGTCTTGCACGATATGTCGACGTTGGAGCTGTCCTTCGCCCAGGCCAAGCTCCGCGCCCGTAGGAGTCCAGGCAATCAGGCGCATGTGACCAATGCCAAGGACGATCCACTACAACTGGCGGCTGACTCCGCGACCGCAGCTGCCATGGGTTTCGATGAGATCGAGACCACCATGCGTGTGGCCCGCAACGCATGGTCGAACGCGCTCGCCTGCACGATCGGGGCTGCCGTTGGTAAGGCTGGTACTCTGTTCCAATGCGCTTTCGAGGAGGCCGAGGAGCTGAAGCTCGGCATGGCCGGCTTCACATCCTACGCCGAAACAGTCTCGGTCTACGGTACTGAAGGCTCCTTCGTCGACGGCGACGACACGCCTTGGTCGAAGGCCTTCCTCATCGCGGCTTATGCGTCGCGCGGTATCAAGGCGCGCTGTACATCGGGCGGCGGCGCCGAGCTGCTCATGGGTTTCCACGACGCGAAGTCGATCCTCTATCTGGAGGCGCGCTGTCTTTGCGTCCAGCGCGGCATCGGCGTCCAAGGCACTCAGAACGGCGGCATCGACGGCGCGCCAGTGACCGGATCCGTACCCGGTGGTATGCGCGAGATTCTGGCCGAAAACGTGCTTGCTGCCCTACTCGACCTGGAGTGCGCCTCTGGGAACGACACGAGGACCAGCGAATCCGAGATTCGGGTGGGCGCAAAGATTATGCCGCACCTGATGTCCGGCACGGACTTCATCTGCTCTGGTTTCGGCTCGATAGCTGCCTACGACAACTCTTTCGCAGCTTCACTCTTCAACGCGGAGGAGATCAAAGATTTCCTCGTACTGCAACGAGACTTCGAACTCGATGGCGGGATTCATCACGTCGCCGAGGAGGAGGTGATGGCGCTGCGACGTCGGGCGATCGACGCCCTGGAAAAGGTCTTTACAGAGCTTGGCCTTGCCGAGCTGCGTCCGGAGCAAAAGGAGAGCGTCTGTCTGGCGCACGGCTCCCGGGAAACCGACAGCTTTTCCCTAGGAGACGCGCGCACGATTTCGGAGACGCTACAGAATCGTGGCATCACGATACTTGATGTCATCGCTGCTTTGGCGCGAGGCGGCTACGAGGACGTTGCCGAGAACATACTCGCCATGGTCCGCCAGCGTGCCAGCGGCGACTATCTTCAGACCGCAGCCGTGATTCGCGATGGGGAGGTCGTCAGCGCGGTCAATCAACCCAACGATTACGCGGGGCCGGGCACCGGCTACATCCCGTCCGAGGACCGACGCAGGGCGATCAACGGGATACGCGACCTGCTGACCAAGGAGCGGCTCTTCGCGATGGCCGAGAGGCACGCGGAGGAGGAGAGTCGGCGGTATCATCTTGAGTCCATAGGCCAGGCCGAGAAAGGCGCAGATCCGACAGAGGTCGTGATCGGTTTGAGCCCGTCCTTCGGTCAAGGTTTGCACAAAACCACTGCGGAGCTTTTCCTATCTCAGGTTCTCGCCGCCTTGCTCGAAGGGATAGAACAGGGCGACGGACGGGCGCGTGTCGTGCGTGTCTGGCACACCGCTGACACATCGTTCTTGGGGCTAACCGCCGCGCGGCTCTCTGGCTCGAACATCGGCATCGGCATCCAAGCGAAGGGCACGGCGGTCCTGCACACGGCCGACGACTACCCACATATGAATCTGGAGTTGTTCTCTCAGGCGCCAATCACGACGCTGAAGCACTACAAAGGACTCGGCAGAAACGCGGCGCTCTATGCCCGTGGCGAAAATCCCGAGCCGGTCAGCATTCCCTACAAGGGCGAGGCATTGAGCGCACGCTATCATGTGCAGACCTCGCTCATCTATGCGATCGAGACAGCGATGCTGGAGCCGACACGCAAGCCCGAAGAGCTGAGAGTGACCTTCTATGAACGCAGATAGCAGGGACGCTCAGGCGCTCTATCCAGTGGGCGAGAAGCAGGCCGATAGGGTACACACCCCCGGCGGTCATCGCCTTTCGGAACTGACGCTGGCGAACCTGCTTTCAGGAAAACTCACCGCGCGAGACATCGCGATCTCCGCCGAGGCTCTGCGCGCCCAGGCTGAGGTCGCGCGGGCCGTGGGCCGCAACAGCCTTGCGGCGAATTTCGAGCGTGGCGCCGAGCTCACCGAAGTCCCGCAAGATGCGATCTTCGAAACCTACGAGCTGCTTCGCCCCGGCCGAGCGCAGGACAAGCAGGAGCTTCTTACCCTGGCTCGGCGCTATCGGGAGACCTATGGAGCATCAAGCATCGCCAGAATGATCGAAGATGCCGCCGAGATCTATGAAAGGCGGGGACTCTTCCGAAAGCGATTTTAGAGGTTGGGGGAAGCAATGATACTTAAGGACCGCGTTGCCGTTGTCTCCGCTGCTGGCTCTGGCATTGGCCGCGCGGGGGCCGAAATCATGGCCCGCGAGGGCGCGATAGTCGTGGTGACCGATCTCGATGCGAAACGCGCCGAAGACACGGCCGCGCGGATCGTCGCAGCGGGCGGACGCGCGGAAGCACGGGTCCTCGATGTCGGCGACGATACGGCCGTCCAGGCCGTCGTCGAAGACACCGTGGCGGCCCATGGGAAAGTCGACATCTTGCACAGCCATGCCGGCGTTCAAATCGAAGGCGGAATCGAAGAGCTAAGTGCCGATGGGCTGGATTGCTCACATCACCTTAACGTGCATGCCCATTTCGTGGCGGTGAAGAGCGTCGTCGAGCCGATGAAACGGGCCGGTGGTGGCGTTGTACTACTGACCGCTTCCAATGCCGGCGTTTTTCCGGACTACGGCATGATCGGCTATATCACGACCAAAGCCGCGACCGTAATGATGGCAGAGCAGCTCGCCCTCGACCTCGGCAAGTATGGGATTCGCGTGAACGCGCTCTGCCCAGGCTGGATCGACACGGCCTTTAACGAACCCTATATGCGTCAGCTGGGCGGTCGCGAGGCCCTCGAGCGTGTCGTCGCCAGCCGCGTTCCCCTATGCCGTTTTGGTACCGTTGAAGAGATTGCCGAAGCGATCCTCTTCCTCGTCTCCGATAGATCATCCTATGTCACGGGTCATGCGCTCGTAATCGATGGTGGCGAACGCCTGGTCGGCGCCGGTGCAGAGTCCTAGCATCGCGCCGGAAGCTCTTGGGACGGAGGTCGACTTACAATCGAGTGAATCACGAGAAATCCCTTAAAAATAGTATGTTGATGGTTCGCAAAGCGATGAGACAGAATACCCTTGCCTCTTCCGCCAAGCGGGCGGCCTAGGGAGGTTGCTGTGCGCCTCAAGCCAATCGCCGCAAGGTTGTTACCACACGGCGTGCTGATTCTGTTCAGCGCGACGATTCTATTGCCGCTCTTGTGGCTGCTCAGGGTGGCACTGACTGACAAGCTTACGGCCTACAAGATTCCCCCGGAGTGGGTGGCGCCGAACCTGTCGAACTTCATCGAGATCTTCACCGGCTATCCGTTTTTCAATTACTTTTTGAACAGCATCACCGTTGCGGTGGGGGCGACGCTTGTGGCGTTACCCTTGGCAACGGCGATGGCCTACGCTTTCGCGCGTTACAACACCGGCGGTTTGCCTCTGCGGCTTTTTGTCTTGTCCAGTCAAATGCTGCCGCCAGTCGTCCTTGTGCTGCCGTTATTCGCTCTGTTCCTCAAGGCCGCGATGCTCAACACGCTTACCGGATTGATCATCGCACACATGATAATCAGCCTACCGTTTCTGGCATGGCTACTCGTGGCATTCTTCCAGGGCGAGGTCGAAGTGCTGGAACAAGCTGCCCGGGTAGACGGCGCATCGCGGATGCAGGCCTTCATACGGATCACCTTGCCGGTGGCTGCTCCCGGTCTGCTGGCCGCTGGCCTTCTGGCCTTCATTTTGAGCTGGAACGAGTTTCTCTTCGCGCTGATCCTGAGCGGCCCGCAGACCAATACCTTGCCGGTTGGCCTGTCTTCCTTCCAGACACACCGCGGAGTGGACATCGCCTTGCTGTCAGCTGCTACGGTTTGCGCAATTCTGCCGGTGTTCCTGCTCATGCCGTTCATGCGGAAATATTTGATCAAAGGTTTGTCGCTGGGCGCGCTGAAATAGCGCACCTTCTATGAGTGGCCAACCCGGGCCGAAACGTCATCGATTGAGCAACATTGCCCGGGCGCAAAAACAAGGGAGGCATAAGATATGACACGAATATTCGTTGCTCTTAGCGTCTTGGTACTGTCGGCAAGCGTCGCCAAAGCCGACACCATCCGGATCCTGATGGAGACGGTGCCCGACACCCGCTATATCCAGGAGCTGCTGCCCGAGTTCGAAGCGCAGTCCGGACACAAAGTTGAAATCGAAGCGATCAGCTACATCGACATGCATTCTAAGCTGGTCCCTCAGCTGATCGCGCCGCAAGGTAGCTATGACCTGATCGTGGTCGATTTCTACTGGGTCGGCGAGTTCACCAAGGCCGGCTGGCTGATGCCCTTGGACGACTTGGCGGCCAAGGATGGCATCGATACAAGCGCCTACGTGCCGAAGCTCATGGATCTGGTGGGTCGGGTTGATGGTACGCTCTACATGCTGCCGTTCTACAACTATTCCATGGCGGTTATCTATCGGAAGGACTTGATCGAGGATCCTGCCGAGCAGGAGGCATTCAAGGCAAAATACGGCATGGACCTGCGCGTTCCGGAGACCTGGGACGAGTACTGGAAGCAGGTCGAGTTCTTCACCCGCGATGACGATGGCGACGGCAACCGAGATCTCTTTGGCACGGTCATCCAGGGCCAGCGTGGCGACTGCATTTCCATGCAGTGGTCGAACTACCTCTATTCCCAGGGCGGCCGCTTCCACGACGAGGAATGGAACCCGCTGCTCGACAGCGAAGCTGCCATCAAGGCGATGGAGTACTACCGCGAGGCAGTCGAGAATTACAGCCCGCCGGGCTCCGAGGGTTTCTGCTTCGACGAGGCCTTCAACGTGATGGCCCAGGGCAAGGCCTACAGCTTCGTCACCTTCAACATCCTCTATGCCAGCTTCGATGATCCCAGCGCCTCGACGGTAGTCGGCAAGGTCGGCATCGCGCCTAATCCGGGCGGGGGCCTGAATGGCGGCTGGGGCTGGGCGATCCCGAACTTGAGCCCCAACAAGGATGCGGCTTGGGCCTTTATCAAGTGGGCGGAGAACTTCGAAACCGCCAAGAAGCGGGCCATGCTCGGCGGAGCTCCTACGCAGAGCGCCATCTTCAACGATCCCGAGGTGATCGCGAAGCGGCCGTACTACCCGATCCTGGGCGAGATTCTCGCTGGCACCCAAGACTTCCCCGTCTTCACCTACACCACCGAATTCGTGGAAGAAGTCGGCCGCGAGTTGAATCTGGCGGCGACTGGCGAGAAGCCGATTCCGGAGGCCATGGCGGCAGCTCAAGAAGAGTTCCGCAAGCTTTTGGTCAAGGACGGCAAGTTGTCCGAGTAACGCGCGGCAGCGCTTAGCTGCATCGTGGCGACCGCTGCCACTGCCAGCCTCGCACGGCGCGACCAGCGCTTTGGGCTCATGCTCACGGCGCCCGGTCTCGCCGTGCTCCTGCTGGTCATTCTGTTTCCTCTCCTTTTTACCCTGTTCACAAGCTTTTACGACTACACACTGCTGCATCCGACGCACGACGATTTCGTCGCTCTGGAGAACTATCAGGAAGCGCTGGAAGAGGAGTACCTGGGCGGCTCGATGTGGGTCACCGTCAAGTTCGTCCTGGCCTCCGTTATCATCGAGTTCGTGATCGGCTTTTCCGTCGCACTTGCTCTGAACGCAATCACTCGCTTCAAGAACGTCTACTATCTGATTCTGCTGGCGCCACTCTTGATCAACCCGGTCGTGGTCGGGCTGCTGTGGCGCATGCTGCTGCACGCCGAGCTAGGCATCGCCAACTACGCTATCGGGCTCTTCGGCATCGCCCCAGTCAACTGGCTGGGCAATGCCGATGTTGCCTTCTGGACCGTGGTTTTGGTCGATATCTGGCATCAGGTCTCGTTTATGGCGATCCTTCTGCTGGCGGGCCTCGCGGCCTTGCCGCGCGAACCCTATGAGGCGGCGCGCATGGATGGCGCTTCGGCACTACGTTGTTTCATTCACATAACTTTGCCGCTCATGCGCCCCGTGATCATGGTCGCCCTACTGCTGCGCCTGATCTTCGCGATAAAGACCTTCGATATCATCTTCATCATGACCAAGGGTGGGCCTGGCACGGCGACCGATCTGATCAGCTACTTCATCTACCGCTCCGCCTTCTTTGGCCTGGATATTGGGCGGGCCTCGGCCATGTCGGTAGCGCTCTTGCTGATTGTTTTGGCTCTCACGGCCTATCTCTACCGCTACATGCATTCGCTGCGATAGGAGCCGGACGTGGCCGCAATTGTCCTGCAGGACGTCACCAAGATTTACGCGCCCAATGTGGTGGCGGTGGACGCGGTGAGCCTTGAGATCAAGGACGGCGAATTCATGGTCCTCCTTGGTCCATCCGGTTGTGGCAAGTCAACGACCTTGCGGATGATTGCCGGCCTCGAGGAAATCACCAAGGGCGCGTTGTTCATTGACGGCGAGCCGATGACTCATGTCGATCCAGCGGACCGCAATCTAGCTATCGTATTTCAGAACTACGCGCTTTATCCGCACATGACCGTGGCCGCCAACCTGGCCTTTGGCCTCAAGCTTCGTGGGGTCGCGCGGGACGAGATCGAACGTCGCATCAAGACCACCGCAACGATGCTTGAAATCGAGGAGTTGTTGACACGCCGGCCGCGCGAGTTAAGTGGCGGTCAACAGCAGCGCGTGGCACTTGGCCGTGCCCTGGTGCGTGATCCGGTCGCCTACCTCTTCGACGAGCCACTGTCGAATCTGGACGCAAAGCTGCGGGCCTCGATGCGGACCGAGCTGATTAAGCTGCACCGGGAGCTCGGCACCACCATCATCCACGTCACCCACGATCAGGTGGAGGCCATGACCATGGGCGAGCGCATGTGCATCATGCGCGATGGCCGCGTTGTGCAGGTGGGGGGGCCTCTCGAGGTCTATCGCAATCCAGCCGACACCTTCGTCGCAGGTTTCCTGGCCAGCCCGCCGATGAACTTGCTCGATGCCCGGCTCACAGGCACGGGCGATAGCCTCGACATCGTTCTAGATGGCGTAACACTGCCGGTACCGGCGAGTCTGCAGACCGCCTACGCAGCCTACCGCGATCAAGCCGTGGTCTTCGGCATCCGGCCGGAAGATCTCTACACAGAGCAAGAACCGGGCGGGCGGGCGCCAATTGACGTCCGTGTCGTCGCGGTTGAAGCGCTCGGTCCGGAGGTAGTGCTGGTAGCGAGCCTACCGGACGGTCGCGAGATCGCCGCGCGCCTGGACCGCGGCTTCGGCGCTCCGCACGGGGCCCAGCAGCGGCTTTATGCCGACCTTTCCACCATGCACCTCTTCGACCCGAAAGACGGCAAGGCCATCGCCCGGTCGTAGGGTCACAGGCTTGGCGATCTGGTTCACCCAGGCGGCAGCTGGCAGATCTCCGGATAGAGTGTCTGGAGTCTTTTGTAGAGATCGCGGTAGATGGCGTAGCTTGCCTCGTAGGTCTGTGCTGTTGACGGGTCCGGCTCGAAGACTCGGTCGGGCTTGACGTATTGGCCTATCACGTTCCAGTCCCGGAGCGCACCCACGCCCATCCCCGCGACGATGGCGGCGCCGAGACAAGAGCCGGGGTGGTTCAGCAGCCGTTGCACCGGCCGGCCCAAGACGTCGGCGGTGATCTGGAGCCAAAGATCGCTCGCCGCACCGCCATCGCAGGCCAGCACACGGCGCACGGGCAAGCCCATCTCGGCGAAGACTTCGCCGTGATGCCGGAAGCCGTAGACCACACCTTCCAGCGCGGCACGCCAGATGTGCGGCAGCCCATGGTGGAGACCCAGCCCCACCAGTGTGCCGCGCGCCTGCGGGTCGTGCAGAGGCGTTTTCTCGCCTAGGAAATAGGGCAAGAGCACGACGCCACCGGCCCCAGGCGGCACGGCAGCGGCCTGCTGGTCGAGCAAGGCGTGGGCGGATTTTCCAGCGGCTTCGGCTTGCCGGGCCTCTGCCTTGGCCAGGTTTCTCAGAATCCAATTGAGCACGCTGCCGCTAGCGGCCATGCAGCCGTTGCTGAAATAGAGGCCGGGCACGACGTGGAAGTCGATAAACAGACGTGGGTCGGTCTCGGGCTGGCCACAGGATAGCATGATGTCGCCAGCGCCTCCGAACTTGGTCACCAGGTCGCCGTCGGTCGTGGCGCCGGCAACATAGGCCGAGGCGATATGGTCAGCGCAGCCGGCGACCAGCGGTGTACCGGCCTTGAGCCCTGTCTCGGCTGCGGCTTTCGACGTGACCGAGCCGACAACGTCATGCGAGGCGCGCAGCGGCGGCAGTTGCTCCGGCGTTATGCCGCCGAGCTGGATCAAGTCGTCGTCGAGCCTCCCGCTCTTGAGATCCATGAAGCCGGACTCGAGCGCCCAGTTTTGTTCGACGGAGAACTGGCCGATCAGGCGCCCGGTGATGTAGTCGTAAGACCCGAGGATCGTCACGGCCTGGCCGAAGGCATCCGGCTCGTGGTGCTCGAGCCAGCGCAGCTTTGGGGCGACCAGCTGCTGATTGATGCTGCCGCCCGTTCGCATGAAGAAGATGTCCGGGTCGAAGGCCCGTTTCATGGCTTCGATTTCGTCGACTGCGCGAGCGTCGTTCTGCTGGATGCTGTACCGTAGAGGCCGTTGCTCACGGTCAAGCAGGATGACCGTTGGCACCATCCCCGTGACCCCGATGCCGGTAATCTCCGAGGCATCGGCCTTTGCAGTCGCCAAGAGTTCGGGAACGAGAGAGCAAACGTTGCGCCACCAAGCCTCTGGATCTTCCTCGGCCCAGTTCGGATGCTTGGAGATAAGTTCGCTCGATCGCGATGCGGTAGCCCGCAGACCGCCATCGCTGTCGATCAAGATCCCGATGGTCGAGGTCGTGCCGATATCGAGGCCAAGCAGCAGCGGCATGGGTCAGCGCACCGACTCTATGGCTTCCAAAAAGCGCGCGATCCGCGCTGGTTCGACCGGGTTTCAGGAATCACTGCTCTCCCGCTAGTCCATGAGGACGCCGCCGGTCGCGTTGATCGACTCGCCGGTGAGAAAAGCCGACAGATCGCTGGCCAGAAATACCACGACTTTGGCGATATCCTCCGGCTCCTCGATGCGGCCGAGCGGAGTCAGCGAGACATACTCGTCGCGCACGGCCTCGGGTGTCATGCTGCGGAGTTCAGCCTCCCAGACAATCTCGCGCTCTTGCATCGAGGTACGCACGAAGCCGGGGCAGACCGCGTTGACTCGGATGCCATGCTCGGCGACTTCTTTGGCCAGGGATTGTGTGAAGCCGACTACGGCGAATTTGCTGGCGGCGTAATGGGCGAGCAGTGGCGCGCCTATCTTGCCGGCAAGAGAGGCGGTGTTCACGATCACGCCCTTTGTGTCCGTAGCCATGAAACACTTAACAGCTTCCCGGTTGGTGAGGAAGACACCCTTGGCATTGACCGCCATGTTGGAGTCCCACTCCTCCTCGGTCAGATCCACCACCCGGTTCATAGTCGAGATGCCGGCGTTCGCCACGACGAGGTCTAGGCCACCCAGGGCTTCGCCGGCCGTTTGGAATACTTCTGCGGTCTGCGCAGCGTTGGTCACGTCGAGCTGAAGCGCAGTGGCCTTGTTGCCCACTTGCCCCGCCGCCGCTTCTGCGCTCGCACCATCGGCATCCGTGACCGCAACAATCGCGCCTTCGCTTACCAAAGCGTGCACAATCGCCAGGCCGATTCCCTTGCCGCCGCCGGTCACCAGTGCCTTGCGACCCTCTAGCAGTCCATGATCCGGCATGTTCTGTTCTCTCCCAATTGTGCAGAAGCCGAATTTGCCCTGCCGCTCGGCAGACTGACGATGCCACGGAAATTTACGGAGATCACGTAACCGCTCTAAGCCTCGTCGTGCGCCTTGCGTACAGCGACGCTGCCCGCCTCACCAAGCACCATAAGGCGGCTGCAACCGACTATGTCGGTAGCCAGGACCGTGGCCAAGTGGCGTTCCGTAGCTTCCCCTCCGTTTGACACCAAGAATAGCGAGCAGCCGATGAAGAATCCACGTACGGAGAAAGCCCGCCGAATGTCGCGGTGTAGCCATACCTGGACAAGCCCACGGACAGATCGTCGAAGTTGCTTACGGCCCGAAAGCGAGCTGCCGTCGCACAGTATCCTGTGGAGGGATGCCTAACTGCTGTCTGTGCCTGTAAAGAACTGAAGCTGTGCCTAGGGATTGGGTTGCTTACGACAGTATCTGTCGCCACATCCGATACCTTAGGGAGGATTCAAATGCAGCACGGCGAGGCGACCAGTGGACCCGTTATGCGGCTGTTCGAAGCACGAGCCAAGCGAGGTCGTGCCGACGAGTTGGCGCGAAAGCTTGCCACGGTGTCTGTTGAGGTAGTTCGGAACAAACCGGGCAATGAGGGATACTTCTTCGGACAGAGCGTTGCAGGTGACGACGATATTTTCGTGTTTGCCTCTGTTTGGAAGGATCTGAGTGCGGTCAAAGACCGTTTCGGAGCAGATTGGCAGAGTTCATATCTCCCCGAAGGATATGGCGACCTAATCGACGAGTGCTCTGTTCGCCACTTTGATTTGGGATCAGGTTGGCACTTGCAGGCGCACACTAGGCGTCTGATTTCGTTCCGTACGACTGTGCCACTTGGGTCTTTCTTTACCGTCGGGAGCCGCTCCGAAAGACCTCTGCTTGCTCAGGCCTGGCGTCAATCTGGACCCGATTGTGCAGCGCTCGGAACAGCGGGTCGTGGCCCAGGAACCGACCTTAGGAATCTGCTATACTGTGAGACTCGCACACTGACTTAGCCTCTCCTCATAAGGACGCTGATGACAGACTGCCGCGTGACACGGCCCAAAGGCCTTTCATCTGCATCGACAACGACGGCGTCTTTGTCGCAATCGGCGAGCTGAGCTGCCAAGTCCTCTAGCTTGGTCTGTGGCGAGACCTTGATCGCATCCGGCTCGATTCCGTCCAGTGGCTCCATCACCGAGTGAGCGGAAAGGACCTTGGCACGGGGTATTTCCTTGGTGAATTCTCGGACATAGTCGTCCGCCGGCGTGAGGACGAGCTGTTCGGGCGTGCCGATCTGGACCAGCACGCCATCCTTCATGATGGCGATGCGGTCGGCGACGCGGATCGCCTCGTCGAAATCGTGGGTGATGAAGACGATGGTCTTGTGCAGCATGGTCTGCAGGCGCAGGAACTCGTCCTGCATCTCGCGGCGGATCAGGGGGTCGAGCGCCGAGAAGGGCTCGTCGAGGAACCAAACGTCGGGCTCGACGGCCAGCGAGCGGGCAATCCCGACCCGCTGCTGTTGGCCGCCGGAAAGCTCGCGCGGATAGTAGCTCTCGCGCCCGGAAAGGCCGACGAGCTCGATCATCTCCATGGCGCGCTTCTCCCGCACGACCCGCTCCATTCCCTGGATCTCCAGCGGAAAGGCGACATTTCCCAGCACCGTCAGATGGGGCAAGAGGGCGAAGTGCTGAAACACCATGCCCATCTTGTGCCGGCGGATCGAGGTTAGGGCGCGTTCCGACAGGGATTGAAGGTCCTGACCGTCGAAGATGACCTCGCCCGCCGTGGCATCGACCAGGCGCGAAAGGCAGCGGACGAGCGTGGACTTGCCGGAGCCCGAAAGCCCCATGATGACGAAGATCTCGCCTTCGGCCACGTCGAGCGTGGCGTCGCGCACGGCCGCCACATAGCCCTCGCGGCTCAAGGCCTCGTCATCGGGCGCGAAGCCGTGCTCCTGGAGGAACTGCTCGGGCTCCGCGCCGAACAGCTTCCAGAGGCCGCGGCAGGAGATCATGTTCTCTTTCTGCCGCAAGGCATCCCCTCCCCGGCCTAGTTCGGCGCCGCGACGCTCAGCCAGCGGCAAGGCTATGGAGACGGCCCGCGGGGTCGTCCTCCTCTCCGGCCGAAACCACGTCGATACCGGCCGCTATCAGAGGCTCGAGCTTGTCCGGATCGCTGCAGTCGGTGACAAGCACATCGATAGCCTCGACCGGCAGCGCGGTCATACGATCGCGCTGGCCTAGCTTGCGCGTCGTCGCAAGCACAACGGTGGTCATTGCCTGGCGCTGCATCAGGCGGGCGAGGGTGGCGTCGGATTCATAGGAATAGGTGAGGCCCTCTGCCGCCGAGACACCCTCGGCAGCGATGAAGGCAGCATCCGCGTTGAACGCCTGGAGCATGGACTCGGCAAAGCTGCCGGCGGTGCCGAGAGTCTTGTGGCGCACCCGTCCGCCCAGCAGATAGGCCGTGATCTCGGGGCACTCGGAGAGGCAGGTCGCGATGTTGACGCCCGGCGTCGCGACCGTCAGGGGCAGGCCCGCGGCGACCAGCTCGTGGGCGAGCGCGAGAACGGTCGAGCCGTCGTTCATGAAGATCGTCTGATCGGCCTCGACCAGGTTGCGTGCGGCGCGCGCGATCCGGCGCTTTTCCGCAGCATCGAGCTGTTCGCGCAGCGCAAAAGCCTGATCGGCGCCCCGCGGCGCCTGTATGACCGCGCCGCCATGGGTCCGCCGGATGGCGCCGTCGGCTTCCATCAGCGTGAGATCGCGCCTGACCGTCGCCTCGGAGACCCCCAGGTCGCGCGACAGCGCCTCCACGGAAACGGCGCCATCGAGCAGCAATTGGCGCTGAATGGCCTGTCGGCGTGTCGCGGAATTGCGGATCTTCGATGTCATTGGTCATCCAGTATTAAGGGCCAGCCGCCTTCGTGCTCGATTCAATCATACGTTACACCAAAACGATCATAATCGAAAATTAATTTGATTGTTATCTTTCGAAATTGGCGCTATCGTGCAGATCGACGGCTTCGGGAGGGTCCCGGATTCGACCCCGGCTCGACCCTTGCCGTATCGCAAGCAGAACAACAGGGAGGAGGAGTTATGCTGAGGCCTTTTCGCTCTCTCGCGCTCGCCGCGACGGCTCTCGGTCTTGCCCTAGGCGCTTTCGCCTTGCCCGCCGCGAAGGCGGAGGTGCCGGAATCCAAGGATCCGATCAAGCTGGTGATCATGGGCTACTCCGGCGACAACATCATCATGTACATCCTGGGCGATCTGCTGGAATCGCTCGGCTACAACGTGGAATACACGCCGGCCGACTACCTCGGCCAATTCGCCGGCCTGAAAGCCGGCGATCTGCACATCGGCTCCCCGGGTTGGGACACCACGGCGAAGGCGGCGATGGCCGATGCCTGGGACTCGGGCGAAGTGCTCAACATGGGCAACATGGGAATCGCCGTTAACGAGGACTGGTGGTATCCGCTCTACGTCAAGGATCACTGCCCGGGCCTGCCCGACTGGAAAGCCTTGCTGGAGCCGAAGTGCGCCGAGGCGCTGTCCGTCGCGGAGACCTCGCCGAGGGCCCGCTTCCTCTCAGGGCCCATCGAATGGGGCGGCCACGATGCCGAGCGCGTCGAGGCCCTCGATCTGCCGTTCGATGTGATTCATGCCGGTAGCGACGGCGCCCTGACAGCCGAGTTCGTCGCCGCCATCAAGCGCAAGCAGCCGATCGTCGGCTGGACCTGGGAGCCCTTCTGGCTGCCAGCGCTCTACGAAGGCGAGTTCGTTGAATGGCCGGAATACGACGATGCCTGCTACGACGATCCCTCCTGGGGGCCCAACGCCGAGAAGGCCTACGACTGCGGCCGCCCCAAGGGCTTCATGTGGAAGTCGGCCTGGGCCGGCGGCGAGAAGATCTGGCCGAAAGCCTACGATGTCTGGCGCAAGTTCGAGCTCGACGGCAAGACCATGGGTGAGATGGTCTACAAGAGCGACGTCGACGGCGTTCCGACGGAGGTCGTCGCCGAGCAGTGGGTCGCCGAGAACGAAGCCACCTGGAAGGCCTGGCTCGAGTAGCCCCGGCGTTTTCGGTTGCGGGCCCGATCGCAGGCCCGATCACAGGCTGGGCAACGGCCGTGTCGATGAGGGCCGGCCGCTGTCCTTGGGGGCGCGCGGCCGAGACCGACGGCCAGCGTGCCGTGAATAGCAAGTTTGCTGGCGACCCATGACGTCGATTAGCCTTGCCATGCCGCCGGCGGCGCGCGCGCCTCGCAAGGGCGCCGTGCTGATCGGCTCGGCGCTGCTGTTCGCGGCGGCCTTGATGCTGCTCGGCGACGTGCTGCCCTGGGCCATGTCCTATCCGGAGGCCTGGGTGGTGCGGGTCGATCAAGCGCTGACCGCCGGCGTGAAATGGCTGATCGACGAGGCCGACCTCGGGCTCTTCACCTTCAAGGAAATGACCCGGGGCTTCGGCGCCCTGTTGCAGGCGCCGATGCTCTTCCTGAAAGGCCTGCTGGCGACGGGCTTCAAGATCGAGGGGGAGGAGGAGATCCTGCTGCAACTGCCCCCGCTCTCCTGGATCGGGGTGATTGCGATCTTCATGGCCCTTGGCCTCACCCTCGGCGACCGCCGCCTGCTTCTCTTCATCACCCTGTCGTTCCTCTACGTCGCCTTCATCGGCCTGTGGGACTCGACGATGCTGACCTTCGCCTCGATCATTGTGGCGGTGGTCATCGGCGTCGCCACCGGGGTCCTGCTCGGCATCGCGACACATCGATGGAAGCCGATCGACCGGGTGCTGACCCCGGTCTTCGACTTCATGCAGACCATGCCGGTCTTCGCCTATCTGGTGCCGGCCCTGATGCTGTTCGGCTACGGACCGGCAGCGGCCCTCGTGGTCACCCTGATCTATGCCATGCCGCCGATGGCACGGGTGACCAAGGTGGCGCTTGGCCAGGTGAGCGACGAGACGGTGGAGTTCGGCCGCATGGCCGGCTGCTCGCGCCGCCAGCTGACCTGGAAGGTGATGCTGCCCTCGATCCGGCCGCGGCTGATGATCGGGGTCAACCAGGTGATCATGCTGACCCTCAACATGGTGATCATTGCCTCGATGATCGGCGCCGGCGGGCTCGGCTTCGACGTCTGGCAGTCCCTGAAGGCCCTGCGCATCGGGCAGGGCGCGGAGGCCGGCATCGCGATCACCCTGGTGGCCATCGTCCTGGACCGCATCAGCCAGCGCACCGCCGCGCGTCGGCCGGACCACCTGGACCTGCAGGAGAGCTTCGCCAAGCGCCACAGGTTCCTGATTGTCGCGGTCCTTTTGGCGATCGGCTTGACGGTAATCGGCCATTGGGTTCCGGCCGTGGCCAAAACCCCGGCCGACTGGACCGTCTCGACCGGGCGTTTCTGGGACAACATCATCGATTGGATCAATATCAATCTTTACATCTACATAGGCGCGGTTCGCGACGCCTTCTTCATCTACGTCCTGAAGCCCTTCAAGACCTTCATGCTGTCGTTGCCGTGGCTCGGCGTGGTGGCCGTGGTCGCGGCCATCGGCTTCCATCTCGGCGGCTTTCGCCTGGCCCTCCTGACCGGATGCCTGATCGCCTTCATCGCCGTCGTCGGGCTGTGGGAGAAGGCGATGATCTCGGCCTACCTGGTCGGCGTCTGCGTGTTCCTGGCCAGCCTGGCGGGCATCCCGATCGGCATTCTCGCGGCCAGAAACGACAGACTGCACCGGGTGGTGCAGGTGGTCATCGACACCCTTCAGACCCTGCCGGCTTTCGTCTACCTGATCCCGGTCATCATGCTGTTCAGCGTGGGCGACTTCTCGGCGATGGTCGCCGTCGTGCTCTACGCCATCGTGCCGGCGATCCGCTACACCGATCACGGCATCCGGCAGGTCTCGGCCGATGTGGTCGAAGCGGCCCGCGCCATGGGCTCGACGCGACGACAGATCCTGCGGCGGGTCCAGCTGCCGCTCGCGCTGCCCGACATCATGCTGGGCGTCAACCAGACCTTGATGATGGGCTTGAGCATGCTGGTCATCACCGCGCTGGTCGGCACGCGCGACCTCGGCCAGGAAACCCTGATCGCCCTCTCCAAGGTCGATCCTGGCCGCGGCGTGACCGCCGGGATCTGCGTGGCCTTTATCGCGATCACCGTGGATCGCCTGATCAATGCCTGGGCGCAGCGGCGTAAGGCGGAGCTGGGATTGGATGCCGGAAACCTTGCCTGATACTGCCATCAGACCGGCGGGCCCAAGACCGGCGGGCTCAAGGCCGCGGGTCGCGGTCGTCGGCGGCGGTGCGACCGGCTGCGGTGTCGCCCGGGACCTGGCCATGCGAGGCTTCGGGGTAACGCTGATCGAGTTCGGCGATCTCGGCAGCGGCACCAGCAGCCGCTTCCACGGCATGCTGCAAAGCGGCGCCCGCTACGCCGTCAGCGATACGCCCTATGCGGCGGAGTGCATGCGCGAGCGACTGACGATCGCCGAGATCGCGCCCGAGGCCGTGGAGCAGACAGGCGGGCTCTTCGTTTCTCTGCCCGAGGATCCGCCCGAGTTCGCCGAGCGCTTCCTGGCAGGCTGCGAAGGCGCCGACATCCCCGCCGCGGAGCTCGACCCGCAAGCGGTCATGGCCGAAGAACCGGCGATCAGCCGCGAGGTCGTGCGCGCCTTCTCGGTGCCCGATGCGACGGTCCAGTCCTGGCGCCTGGTGAATCTGCTGGCCGACGATGTGGTGCAGCGGGGCGGGACCGTCCTGACCCGCCACCAGGTAACCGGCTTCGATATCGACGGCGGCCGGGTCACGGCCGTGCGCGTCGCAGGCGGCGAGGAGGGGCAGCGCCGCATCGAGGTCGATGCCGTCGTCAACGCCGCCGGGCCCTGGTCCGCCCGTATCGCCGACATGGCCGGCGGCGGTGTCGACCTGCAGCTGACCAAGGGCTCGATACTGGTGCTGGCGCATCGCGTGGTGCGCCGCGCCATCAACCGCTGCCGTCCCGCGACCAGCCACGACATCATCGTGCCGACCGGAACCGTCAGCCTATTTGGCACGACCTCCGAGGTGGTCGACGACCCGGACACCACGAGAGTGCGGCCCACCGAGATCCAGGAACTGCTGGAGGGGGCCGAGCCGCTGGTGCCCGCCGTTCGCGACCTGAGGATGCTGCGCGCCTGGGCCGGTGTGCGGCCGCTCGTGAAGCCGCAAAGCTGGCCCGATGATCAGCCGCTGCCGCGCCGCCACGCGGTGATCGACCATGCCGAAGTCGGCGTCGAGGAATTCCTCACCGTCTGCGGCGGATCGTTCACGACGCACCGCTCCATGGCCGAGGACGTGTCGAACCAGGTATGCCGGCGCTTCGGTATCAACCAGCCTTGCCGCACCGCGGACACGCCGCTGGCGGCGGGCAACAAGGCGGCGAATGGGTCGTCCGTCGGCTGGCGACCCGTGGCGGGCTACGAAGCCATCGAGCAGGCCGGCCGCGCGCGGAAGCCGCTCTGCGAATGCGAAGCCGTCGACTGGCAGGCGATCGAAGAGCTTCTGGCGGAGCGCCGGATCGGTAGCCTGCACGACGTCCGCCGCCGGCTGCGTGTCGGCTTCGGGCCCTGTCAGGGCAGCTTCTGTGGCAGCCGCCTCGCCGAGCTACTGGCCGAGGCCAATCCTGATTTCGCCACCGCGCAGGAGCTCGGGCGATTCTGGACGGAGAGGCTGAAGGGCGCGGCTCACACGGCCTGGGGCGATCAGGCTCGCCAGGTGCTACTCAGCGACACGATCTATCGGGGAACGTTGGGGCTGCGTCTCGGCGAGGAGATCCTTCCTTCCGAGGAGCGGCGATGAAGAGCGATGTCATCGTTGTCGGTGCCGAGCTCGACGGTCAGATCGCCGCGCTGCGCCTGCTGGAGCGGGGCCACAGCGTTCGGATTTTTTCCCGCGGCGCCGGCTCCCTGCACTACGCGCCGGGGGGGCTTCGTCTTCTCGGCTTCGGGCCGGAGGGAGAAGGAGAGCCGATCGGCGCGCCGCTGGAAGAGATGGCCCATTTGAACGATCGGCACCCCTACCGACTGGTCGGCGAAGCGGGCGTTCGCCAGGCGCTGGATTGGTTCTTCGCCACCGGTCGAGAGCTGGGCCAGCACTTCATCCGGAACGGTCGCAACACGATCGCCCTGACGCCCCTGGGGCTTGGTCTGCCGACCTATGCGCCGCTGAGCCACCAGGCGAGCCGCGAGGCGCTGCGCGGCGCGAAGCTGGCCGTGGTTCGTTTCCGCGGCCATGTCGACTTCCCGGCTGGCCTGATCGTGGCGGAGCTTCGGAAGCTCGGCGCTTTCGTCACGCTGGTTGCGCTCGACCCGCCCGGCGGGCAGCGAGAAACCGTTCCCCTGGCCCGCGCCTTCGACCGGCTGGCCGAGCCGGGCGAATTCTTCCGCGGCCTTGCGCGACAGCTCGCCGCCGGGACGGAGCTTGTTCTCTTTCCGGCGCTGCTTGGCCTGGAGCAGCACGACCGGGTCATGAGGGCCGCCGCCGCCTTCGACTTCGCCTGCCTCGAGGTGCCGACTCTGCCGCCGAGCGTTCCCGGGTTGCGTTTGGACCAGAGCCTGGAACGGCGGCTTCGCCGCGGCGCCGCGGCGATCCATCAAGGCGCGGAGGTGACCGGCGAGCGCAACGCGAACGGTCGCGTCACGACGGTCAGGGACGCCCGCGGCCAACGCTTCGAGGCCAGAGTTTTCATCCTGGCGAGCGGCGGCGTCCTGATGGGCGGCTTGCTGGTGGATTCCTACGGTCGCATAGAGGAAGCGGTCTTTGGCCTGGAGGTCGCCCAGACGGGTCCCTTGGATTGCGCCCGGACCGACCGGACCCTGGACGCGCTACATCGGACCGGGGTCGAGACGGATGAGCGGCTTCGGCCGCTCGGCGAAGGAGGCGCGCCGCATGACAACCTCTTCGTCACCGGCAGCACGCTCGGCCACTGGAACCCGATGCAGGAGGCCTCGGCGGAGGGGGTGTCGATCGTGACCGGCTGGGCCGCCGCCGAAGCCGCCCATGCCTATCTGGAGGCCAGCCCATGGGAGGCCAGCTGATGGAAAGTGGCCTGCTGCTCGGGATCGACCATGGCGGCACGACGACCACGGCCCTGGTCTTCGATCCGGAGAAAGGCAAGCTGGCCGGCCGGTCGGTTCCGATGCCCAAGCAAACGCCGCAGCGTGGCTGGGTCGAGCACGATCCTGAGGACTTCCTGCGCAGCAGCCTGGCGGCCGCCGCGCTGGCTCTGGCCGATGCCGGTTTCTCCTGGAGCGACGTCCGCGGTGTCGGCATAGCCAACCAGGGCGAGACGAGCATGGCCTGGACAGCGGGAAACGGAGGTTGTCTGGGGCCGGCGCTCTCCTGGGAGGATCGGCGGACCACCGAGATTTGCACGACCCTCGCCAAGAGGGGAGTCGACGGTCTGGTTCGCGAGCGCACCGGTATCCTGCTCGATCCCTACTTTTCGGCCTCGAAGTTCCGCTGGCTGATCGACTGCGTACCGGAGGTCGCCGCCGCACAGCGAGCCGGCCAGCTTCGCCTGGGCGGCACCGATTCCTATGTCATCGACCGCCTGACCGGCGGCGCGGTGCACGCGACCGACGCAGCGACCTGCTCGCGCACCGCACTCTTCAACCTGCTCGCCGTGCGCTGGGACGACGACCTCTTGGTGGCCTTCGGCTTGCACGAGGCGAACCTGCCCGAGGTGCGGCCCACCTGCGGCGACTTCGGGGAAATCACTCATCGGGATGTCCCGGCGAGCAAGGTGCCGATCACCGCCGATGCAGTGGACGCCCATGCGGCGCTCTTCGCCCAGGGCTGCTGGGACGCCGCGACGGTGAAGGCGACCTACGGCACGGGCGCCTTCATCGAGGTGAACACGGGGACCACCGCGGTAACGCCGGACGGCAAGCTGCCGGTCTTCATCGCCTGGGAGCTGGAGGACCAAGTCGACTACACCATCGAAGGCGGCGTGTTCTCGGTCGGCTCGGCCATCGACTGGGTGGTCGGCGCCGGCCTCTTGCCGTCGGCCGAAGCGTCGGCGGCGCTGGCGGAGAGCGTTGCCGATTCCGGCGGCGTCACTATGGTCCCGAGCTTCACCGGCCTCTCGGCACCGCATTGGGTCTCGGGCGCGCGCGCCTGCATATTCGGCCTGGGGCTGGACAGCGAGGCGGGACATATCGCGCGGGCCCTGCTGGATGGCATCGCCTTTCAGTGCGCTGAGATCGTACAGGCGATCGACCAGAAGCTGGACAGCCGGATCGCCGAGGTCAGGGCCGACGGCGGGCCGACGCGCAATCGCTACCTGATGCAGCGGCAGGCCGATCTGCTGGGCCTGCCAGTCGCGGTTTCCCTGGAGCCCGACATGACGGCGCTCGGCGCCGCGCTGCTCGCCGGCATCGGCGCCGGCGTGTTGAGCCGGGGCGACGTTGCCGAGATGGGTCCCGAGATAACGCTCTACGAGCCGAGGATCGGCGATGACGAGCGCGAGGCCTCCTGGGCCGAGTGGCGCAACGCGGTGGCCGTGGTTCGCGATAGGACGGCGAAATGAAACACGACGTAGAGGCCAAGCCTGTCGGCCCCGACCCCAAGAGTGACTCGGAGTGCAAGCCGCGGGACCGCGACGCGGTGCTGCGCTCCATGGACCGCTGCACCAAATGCGGTACCTGCCAGGCCTACTGCCCCGTCGCCGGGGTTACGGAGGCCTTCCCCGGCCCGAAGTACAGCGGACCGCAGGCGCAACGCTTTCGCGTGATCGAACCGATTCAAGAATCCGCGCCCGCCCTCTGCAGCGGCTGCGGCGTCTGCAGCAGCGTCTGTCCCAACGATGTGGCGATTTCCGACATCATCACCATCGCCAGAGCTGAGATGATTGCCGGCGACGGCAAGCTGCCCCTCGGACAGCGCCTTCTCAATCGCCCGGACCTAGTCGGCCGTATCGGCGCGATCGCGCCGGCGATCGCCAATGCCGTCCTCGACAGCCGGCTCTTTCGCGGCTTGGCGGAAAAGCTGATCGGCATTCATGGCGACGCCGCCTTGCCGCGGCTGGAAGGCCCGACCTTCCGGCGCTGGTTCCAGGGTCGCCGGCAGTCGGATGGCAAGCCGGTCGCCTATTTCACCGGCTGTGCCGTCGAGCACTACGACCCGCAGGTCGGTATCGCGGCGGTCCGCGTGCTGAACCATCTGGGATATCGCGTGACCTTGCCCAGCGAGGCCTGCTGCTCGCTCCCCATGCTCAGCAGCGGCGAGTGGGGGGCGGCGCGGCGGCGGGCCGAGGCGCTGGTCGAGGACCTGACCGAGGATACGGCGGCGGGCCATGCCATCGTCTCCACATCGACCAGCTGCTCCCTGACCTTGCGCGAGAAGTATGCGGCCTACCTATCGCTCACCGGCGATCGGGCGCGGCGCACCGCAGCGGCGGTCGTCGATGTCTGCGAGTTCCTGCGGGGCGAGCCCGCACAAGCCCTAGAGGCATCGCTGAAGCCGCTGCGCAAACGCGTTCTCTATCACGGGCCCTGCCAGCTGCGCGGCCATCGCAGCGGCCAGCCCGCACTCGAGCTGTTGCGGATGATTCCCGGCCTCGCGGTCGTGCCATCCGAGGCGCATTGCTGCGGCGTTGCCGGAACCTACGGATACGACCGCGGGAAGCACGACATCGCCATGGCGGTCGGCCGCACGCTGTTCGACCAGATCGCGGCAGCCGAGCCCGACCTGGTGGCCTGTGACAGCGAAACCTGCCGCTGGCACATTGAGCGCGCCACCGGCTACCCCGTCCGCCACCCTATAGAGCTGCTCGCCGCGTCCATCTTTGAGGCAGACCCAAGACACCGCAATAACGAAGGATGAACTGCTGGCCGAGTTTCTGCCAGCATTCGCCACGAAAGGTGCAATGGAAGGAACGTTGAAGGATCAGAAGCTCTCATCTCGACCCGATTTGTTGATATTGTGTCGAGATGAGAAAGCCCTGGGCGGGCCGGGCCTTGAAAATAGTTGAGGGTTGGTTACGGGGCAGGATTTGAACCTGCGACATTCAGGCTATGATCCGATGCGTTCGGAATGCAGGCGCGTATGAGGACATGCCTAACCGACACACACACACACACTGGAATCCAACCGTTGACGTCATGTTGGCATCAGCACCTACTATCCCGCAACTCTATGATTTTATTCGGTAAAATGGTGGGCGCGGCTGGGATTGAACCAGCGACCCCTACGATGTCAACGTAGTGCTCTCCCGCTGAGCTACGCGCCCGTCCTGGCCGGCGATCGCGGCCGTACGGCGTGGCGGCATCTCGGCCCCTTGGAAGGACCGCCGCGACTGCGGTCTGCCGCCCCGGCAGGAGCGAGGCAGATAGCACCATCGCCTGTGATTTGCAAGCGGCCGCCGGGCTGCACTCCGGCAGCGGATCCAAGAGGCTAAATCCGGGAGCGGCCTCAAGTGGCCAGCATCACGTCGATCTGGTTGACCAGCTCGCGCAGATGAAAGGGCTTGGAGAGTACCCGGGCGCCGCGCGGGGTTTCGTTACGCGCCTTGAGCGCGACGGCGGCGAAGCCGGTGATGAACATGACCTTGATCCCCGGCTGCTCCTTGGCGGCGCGGCGGGCCAGCTCGATGCCGTCGAGCCCCGGCATGACCACGTCGGCCAGCAGCAGGTCGACCGGCGTATCGCTCAGCACCATCATGGCGTCGAGCCCATCGCCCACGTCGGTCACTTCGTGGCCGGCCTTGCGCAGCGCCTTCGCCAGGAAGCCGCGCATGCTCATGTCGTCCTCGGCAAGCAGAATCCGCGCCATGTTGGCCTTCGTTGCTCTCTCCAGCGGCTTTGCATACCCAGTGGGGCGGCACAGAGGACGACACAATGGGCGACCCGGCACCGCACGGGCCCCCTATTGGGACCTCAGGCGCAGGGGACTATAGCTTAAGCCCAGCAGTCTGAAACAGTGCTTAACAGGGGACATTTGGGGGTCGCTTTGCAGGGCGCCCCACGGAGCGGCCGCGCGAATCGCGCATGACAGCCGGCTTGCTTTCCCGTAAAGCTTTCTAAATTCTTTCCAAAGGCATAAGCGACGGCAGGAGGTCGGCAAGCGGTCAATGGAATCCGAGATACAGTGTGCCGAAATTGAAGTCCCCCATCACATCGCATTGCCCGAGCGGCAGACCATGCCGTTGGTCTTCGCCTCGCCGCACAGCGGCAACCGTTATCCCGAGGACTTCGTCGCCGCCTCCCAGCTCGACCGGCTGACCCTGCGTCGCTCCGAGGACTGCTTCGTCGACGAGCTCTTCGCCGATGCCCCGGCCTTCGGTGCCCCGCTGATCCGGGCGCTTTTCCCGCGTGCCTACGTGGACCCGAACCGCGAGCCCTTCGAGCTCGACCCGTCGATGTTCGAGGACGCCCTGCCGGCCTATGTCAACACACGCTCGCCGCGGGTCGCCTCCGGCCTCGGCACCATCGCGCGGGTCGTCGCCAGCGGCGCCGAGATCTACCGCAGCAAGCTGAGCTTCGCCGAGGCACTGGAGCGCATACGCCAGTACTACTGGCCCTATCACCATGCGCTCCGCAACCTGATCGAGGCCACCAAGCAGCGTTTCGGCTACTGCATCCTGGTCGATTGCCACTCCATGCCTTCGGTGGGCGGCCCGATGGACCGGGACCCCGGCCTGGCGCGCGTCGATTTCGTGCTGGGCGATTGCCACGGGACGGCCTGCGCGCCGGCGGTCATGGAAACGGCGGTCCGGGCGCTCGAGCAGGCAGACTACAACGTGACGCGTAACACGCCCTACTCCGGCGGCTTCGTCACGCGCCACTACGGCCGGCCCGCCGAACGCGTTCACGCCCTACAGATCGAGATCAATCGTACGCTCTACATGAACGAGGACGAAATCCGGCGCGGCACCGACCTGCCGCAGCTGAGACAGCGGATCGGCGGCCTGATCCACGCGCTCGGCGCCATCGACGAGGCTCGGTTGGCGGCCTAATGGGCAGCCCCGGCGATAGCGCCGGGCCGGCGAAGGAAAGTGCCGTTCGCGTACGCGCCGGCGGGAAAGACGACTTGCCCGCTATTCAGGCGATCTACGCGCACCACGTACGCCACGGACTGGCCTCCTTCGAGGAGACACCGCCGGACCTGGCCGAGATGCGCCGACGCCGCGATGCCTTGCTGGCGGGCGGCTATCCCTATTTGGTCGCCGAGCGCGCGGGCGCGATCGCCGGCTACGCCCATCTCGGTCCCTACAGGCCACGGCCGGCCTACCGCTACAGCGTCGAGGGCACCGTCTACGTGGCCCCGGATCAGGTCCGACGGGGCATCGGCCGGGCGCTCCTGGCTGCGCTCATCGAACAAGGCACGGCGCGCGGCTATCGCCGACTGATCGCGGTGATCGGCGACAGCGCCAATCAGCCTTCGATCGGGCTGCACGAGGCACTCGGCTTCGAGCGGGCCGGCCTGCTTCCCGCGGTCGGCTTCAAGCACGGGCGCTGGGTCGACAGCGTCCTCATGCAGCGGGCCCTGGGCGAAGGTGACAGCAGTCCGCCGCAGCCAGCTTAATGAGGGTCGCGCGGCGGCGACATGCCGTTCGGCGCAAAGAAAAAAGGGCCGCGCTTTAGCGCGGCCCAAGTTTAGGGAGGAAATGCCCTAGGGGCGTGCGGCACAGCCTGCAGGAAGCAGGCGTATGCCGCAGTGCACAAGATACCGCTCTTTTGGCCCCTTGCAAAGCGAGATCTAACTTATTGAACTATAATACAAATATGCTCATACCGTGACGATTATACAACAGTGTTGTGGCCTGCTGATTGTGCAGTGCAGCAGTTCCGGACGCTAACGATCTATCTGTCGCTTTGGCACGCCGCTTGCTCCTGGAGAGGCGACAGCAGCCGAGCCGGGACCCCCAATGAGTCGCCGAAACCACCTTCGCAAAGTCTTCTCCTACCTGGCCCTGGGCCTGATCGCGCTCGCGGCGCGACCGCCACAGAGCGTGGCGGAAACGCCCGAATCCTGGGACCTCTGCGCCGCCTACATCGCCGAGGCCGAGCAGGCGCTCCGCCTGCCGGCACACCTGCTGCAGGCCATCGCCAAGGTCGAATCCGGCCGCTGGAACACCGCCCGCTCGGCACTTTCTGCCTGGCCCTGGACCGTGATGGCCGAGGGCCGGGGGCGCTATCTGCCGAACAAGGCCGCCGCCATTGCCGAGGTCCGGGCGCTGCAGGCCAAAGGCGTGCGCAACATCGACGTGGGCTGTATGCAAATCAACCTGCACTTCCATCCGCGCGCCTTCGACAGCCTGGAGCAGGCTTTCGACCCAGCGCAGAACGTCGCCTATGGCGCCACCTTTCTGAGCCAGCTGCGGCGGGACTCGCGCTCCTGGACCCGCGCCATCGGGCGCTACCACTCGAACACGCCGGCGCTGAGCGGCCGTTACAGGCTCAAGCGGCAAGACGGTGGAGCTCACCTACGTGGGCCGCGGCCATTCCGACAACAGTATCGTGATGAACTTTCCGGACGAGCGGACACTCTTCGCCGTCGACTTCATCTCCGTCAAGCGGCTGCCATACATGACCCTGACCGACGCCTACTTCCCGGATTGGATCGATGCCGTGAAAAAGGTCGAGGCGATGGATTTCGACATTCTCGCGCCGGGGCATGGGCCGCTCGGCGTCAAGGCCGACGCCAGCGACCACCGGGCCTATCTGGAGGATCTCTACGAGGCCGTTCTCGCGGCGGCCCGCGACGGCCTGTCGCTGGAGGAGATGCAAAAGACCATAACGCTCGAGGCCTACAAGGACTGGGGTCAGTACGAGGCCTGGCGGCCGCTGAACATCGAGGGCATGTACAAGCAGGTCACCCTGCACCGTCGCGGCAACTGAGGATCACGAGGATCACAAGGACGCCCCGGCCGGACGCCGCTAGGCGCTGCGGCTCTCCAGAAGGGCCAGGATGTCCGCCGTGTTGGCAGCCCAGCTGGCCCAATCCTTCGGACCGAAGCCCCACTTGTTGCTGACCGCGGGATCGGCGCCGGCGTCGAGCAGAGCTTGCATCACCTCGACTTGGCCGCGCGCCGCCGCGGTCATCAGCGGCGTATTTTCCACGTCGCTCGCCCGATCCGTTGCCGCGCCGCCTGCGAGGAGCAGTCGCACCGCCTGCCGGTCGCCGCGCGCCGCCGCCTGCGCCAGGGCGGTAACGCCCCAGCGGTCCGCCGTGTCGGGATCGACGCCGGCCTGAAGCGCCGCTTCGAGCCCCGCGTGATCGCCCTCCGCAACAATCGCCAAAAGATCTGCCGTCCGCTCCGCCATCGATACCTCTACTTCCACAACTAACCGCTCGATCTTCGTCTCGCCCGAAGGCTAAAGGTCGGGACGGGAGCGTCAAGCCCTAGGGACTTGCCTCGCCGGCACCCGGCCCATTAGCTTCCCGGCAACACTGGACAAAGCCAACGAAGAGACCGCCATGACCGAGGGGATTGAGATCGACCGCGTCCGCGCCGAGACGCCGGGCTGCAGCAAGGTGCTGCATTTCAACAACGCGGGCGCAGCCCTACCGCCGCAGCCGGTGCTGGACGCGCAGATCGACCACCTCAAGCGGGAGGCCGAGATCGGCGGCTACGAGGCGGCGGACGAGGCCGCTGCAGCGATCGACAATACCTATGGCGCCATCGCCAAGCTGATCAACTGCCGCCGCGACGAGATCGCCATAGTGGAGAACGCGACCGTGGCCTGGGACATGGCCTTCCACGCTTTCGGCTTCCAGCCGGGCGACCGCATCCTGACGGCCGAGGCGGAGTACGCCAGCAACTACATCGCCTATCTGCGCGCCGCCGAGTTCTGCGGCGCCAATGTCGAGGTGGTGCCGAGCGACGAGAGCGGTCAGCTCTCGGTATCGGCGCTGGAAGACATGATCGACAACAAGGTGAAGCTGATCTCGATCACCCACGTGCCGACCAACGGCGGCCTGGTCAATCCGGCCGCCGCCATCGGCCGCGTGGCGCGGGCGGCCGGCATTCCATACCTGCTGGATGCCTGCCAATCGGTCGGCCAGCTGGCAATCGACGTCGAGGCGATCGGCTGCGATCTTCTGACCGTTACCGGTCGCAAGTACCTGCGCGGACCGCGCGGCAGCGGCTTCCTCTATGTCAAGAACAGCCTGCTCGACAAGCTGCAGCCGCCCTTCGTCGATCTGCACGCCGCCGAGTGGGTGGCTCCGGACCGCTATCGGCTCAGGCCCGACGCCCGCCGTTTCGAGAACTGGGAGTTCAACTACGCCGCGGTGATCGGTCTGGGTGTGGCGGTCGACTACGCGCTCGACCTAGGCCTGGACGCCATCGAAACCCGGGTCGGCTGGCTCGCCCGCCGCCTGCGCTCGATCCTGGCCGACGACATGAAGCTGCCGGTCTACGACCTGGGCGAAAAGAAGTGCGGCATCGTCACCTTCTCCCTGCCCGACCGGACGGCAGAGCAGATGCAGCAAACCCTACGCAACAAGGGTATCAACGTCTCCACCTCGACGCCCGCCTCGACCCGCCTGGACGCGGAGAAGCGTGGCCTGCCCGACGTGATCCGCGCCTCGGTCCACTATTACAACACCGAAGAAGAGGTCGACCGCTTCTGCTGGGCGCTCAGACAGCCCTGAGCGTGGTCGGCGCTTCCCCACAGTCCAGCCGGCACCCCCCGTCGCCCGCCGTCAGGAGAACTCCCGGCGCAGGGCCGCGCCGTGCTCGTCACAGGCCGGGACCGGGCCGAACGACGCTTCGGACCCGGCGGTTCGCGCCGGCGGCGCGACTAGCTCCAGGGCGCCGCTCGGAGTCTCGACGGAGGTGCGTCGGAGTTGCGGATGCCGCGCCAGATCGGCGACCGCGTTGACCGCGCCGTAGGCGATCCGCGCCGCGGTTAGCCGCTCGATCACGGCCGTGCGGGTCAGGCCGCCGAAGACCCTGGCGATCTCGCCATCGAGGGCCGGTCGGTTGGCGACGCGCGCGCCGTTGTCGGCGAAGCGCGGGTCGTCGGCTAGCGCCTCCTGCTGCAGTATCTCGGCGCAGAAGCGCCGCCACTCCCGCTCGTTCTGGATCGAGATGATGATCTCCCCGTCGCCGCAGGCGTAGACGCCATAGGGCGCGATCGAGGGGTGGTTGAGCCCGACCCGCGGCGGCGCCTGGCCGCCATAGACTTGGTGCAGCAGCGGCACGGTCATCCAGTCGGCCATGCCGTCGAAGAGCGAGACGGCGACGGCGCGACCCTGCCCCGTCTTCCGCCGCGCCAACAGCGCTTCGAGGATTGCCGCGTAGGCGTACATGCCGGCGGCGATGTCGCAGACCGAAACACCGACGCGGCCCGGTCCCTCCGGCCGGCCGGTCACCGCAGCCAGGCCGCTTTCTGCCTGCACCAGCAGGTCGTAGGCCTTCATCTCGGCGTAGGGGCCTTCTTCGCCATAGCCGCTGATATCGCAGGCGATCAGCCGAGGGTGGCGGGCGCGCAGCTCCGTACTGCCGAAGCCGGCCCGCGCCGCCGCGCCCGGTGCCAGGTTCTGGATGAAAACGTCGGCCGCCGCGACCATGCGGCCGAGCAGGGCCTTGTCGTCAGGCTTCTTGATGTCGAGGGCGATCGACTGCTTGCCGCGGTTCAGCCAGACGAAATAGGCGCTCTCACCCTTCGCCACGCGGTCGTAGCCGCGCGCAAAATTGCCCTCCGGCCGCTCGACCTTGATCACCCGCGCTCCGGCATCGGCCAGGCGCGAAGCGCAATAGGGCGCCGCCACGGCCTGCTCCAGGCTGACCACCAGCAGCCCTTCCAGACTTCCGGTCATGCCGTTTCGTCGGGGAAGCGCGTGGCCGCTATGCTCGGCCGACCCTGAATACCGGCCCACCAGGCCGAAAGCCTAGGCTGCTCCGGCATGAGGGTCCGCGCCTCCGGGGTTCGCGAGAAGTAGGTGAACATGGGGATCGCGTGGCAGTCGGCCAGGGTGAGGGCCGAGCCAGTCAAGAACGGCGCCGCATCGATGAGACGCTCCAACGCGGCAAGACAGCGCTTGGCCGCCGGCAAGGCATCCGCGATCTCGACTTCGTCCGCCTCGGCCTCGCGCTCACGCTGCACGAAGATCGTGCGCACCAAGGGCCAATAGAGGTAGTTGTCGATCACGGCGAGGATCTGGTTCATGCGCGCCCGCTGGCGCAGATCAGACGGCTGCAATGGCGGCCCGGCAAAGGCCTCGTCGATGTAACGCAGGACCGCGCCGGACTCATAGAGTGCAAAGCCGTCATGCTCGAAGGCAGGGACGCGCTTGAAAGGATGGCGATCCAGGTAGTCCGACGGGATGTCGGCGTCGTCGAAGACATCGAACTGCTCCAGCCTATAGGGCACGCCCTTCTCCTCCAACGCGATGCGCACGCTGCGGACATAGACGCTGTAGGCCGGGCCGATGACGAGAGGGTCCATAGCGGGAATCGCTTGTGGTGGGACGATGACGGCTCAGTAGGGATCGCCGTTCTTGTGAAAGAACGACGCCTTGCGATCACGGATCTCGAAGGTCATGTCGATATCGGGATAGACCCCCTGCTCCAGGGCAGCCCGGCTGCCGACCTCGAGAAAGCTTGCCGGTCGATCCGAGCGGTTGATCAGACAATGACCGTCCTCCTTGCCGGCGGGAAAGCCGGCGGCCATCCCGGGCCCGAGAAGCTGCTCACCCGCATCGGTGACCAAGGTGACTTCGCCTTCGAGGATATAAACGAACTCGTCCTCGTGCTTGTGCCAATGGCGCTGCGCCGACCAGGCGCCCGGCGCCAAGGTGGTGAGGTTGACACCATACTGGGTGAGCCCGAGCGGATCGCCAAGGACGCGCTTCTCGCGCTCCCGGCAAGGCTCGTCGAATGGCGCGGGGTAGGACGAGCCGGTCCGCGGCGACACGGTCGTGGGATCAAGGGCGGGCTGCTTTACGGCTTCGGTCATGGGCGATCTCCGGGAAGCGATTGGGGCCGGTAAGGATGAAGCGGAAGCAACAGGAAGGGCAACGACTCTTGTCTTAAGCTTGACCCTGGTTCCCGTGCGATACGGGAGCCGCTCTCCGGCACCCTGAATATGCCGGAGAGCGGCGGGGGACGGATCGAAACGGCAGTGGTTGTTCGAACCGGTCAGAAGTGGGA
>Ga0209458_1000017_pt1 | contig 123721 bp, 109 predicted proteins | sample WorMetLIZAISLAND_FD_187411 | JGI IMG/M metagenome (GOLD analysis project Ga0209458, IMG submission 187411) | Marine gutless worms symbiont microbial communities from Max Planck institute for Marine Microbiology, Germany - Inanidrilus manae... ...
GAGTGTGATCCACCGTCGTCTTGTGCTCTGTCCCCAGCCATGCGCGTCGCGCCACGTACACCGACACCGGACCCTGCGGAGCCGAACCGCCCGGTCGTGCGAAAAACTTGACAAACGAACATAAGAGGACCCGCCGTGTGGATCACCAGGTCGGCGGACAAAGCTTGCAGTGCCTGTCCGAGGTCCGCTGGAAGATTGAGCGCGCAGCCTTCCACCCGGGCGTTGGCGTCGCCTTGTCCAAGCTCATTCACCAAGGCATCGATCCGCTTGGCATCGCGTGCCGCGACGACGACGCGCAGGTTCTGCTCGGCCGTCAAACGCCGACAGATGCGCCGGCCGAACACGCCGCTGCCGCCGAGTACGAGCACGGTGAAGCGGCTCATCGCATGAGTCCTTCCGGCTTGAAGATCATCAGGTGATAGATCGCCAGAACAGCGACAAAGGCGGGCCAGCCGAGCCAAAACCAGATACGCAGCAGGCGCTTTGCCGCAGGCGGCAGGGGCAACCGTCCGACAGCGGCGCCTCGGGCGAGAGACGCGATCCGCTGTTGCAGGAAAACGACCGGTAACCAACAGAAGCCGGCCAAGAGATAGAGAAGCCCGGCCGAAACGATCCAAAGGCTATCGATGGGATATCCGAGAGCACCCGCCAGCAAGATACCGCTGATCGGCTGCACGACCACCGCCGGCAGGGTGAACAGCCAATCCGCCAGCACCGTGTTGCGCGCGACGACGGAAATAACGGCGGGATCGCCAGTGCGGCCGGCGAGCCACATCTGGAACGCGGTGCCCAGTCCGGTGCCGAAGAGCAGCGCCGCCGAGATCAGGTGCAGGGCCTTGAGCCAGAGCGGGTCCATTCCTCATTTCTTTCTGTTATTTCTGCAAATTCAGAAATTAGTTCGCAAAAAAACTACTTACCGACGAAACGCGCGACCTTGGCGCCCATTTTCATGAGGGCCAGCAGAGTCGGTTTCGGCACCTTTTTCATCTGCTCGTACCAGGCGTTGAGATCTTCGAGGAAGGACGTCATCTGCTCGATCCGCGCCTTGATTTCCGGATCCGTTTGGCGGTCTTGCCGCGCCTCCTCGACGCACTGCCGCAGCATGGCCAGAGTCGGATCGATCTCCCGCTTCTTGCGCTGCTCTACGATGGTGGTTAGCAGAGCCCAGGTATCGCAGGCGGCAACGAAGTGATCGCGCCGATCGCCCATGATATGAGTTACCTGCACCAGCTCCAGCGCCTGCAGCTCTTTCAAGCTCGTGCTGACGTTCGACCGCGCCACCTTCAGGGTATCGACGATTTCATCCGCCGGCATTGGCTGCGGCGAGAGGTAAAGAAGCGCATGGATCTGCGCCACCGTGCGATTGACGCCCCAGCGCGATCCCATCTCGCCCCAATGCAAGATGTAGCGTTCCATGATCGGCGTAAGCTGCATTGGTTTCTTCATTAATTTCTGTCTATTCAGAAGTAAACAAAACATACCTGCCTGTCAAGACTTCGCCGACACGCCGCTCATCGACCTCGGCTCGCCGCGGCTTGCAGCCTCACCGCCATGGTTGTGTTAGCCTACGCACAGTCGACTCGGCAGCTTGGCCCCACCGGCACAGGCCCAATCCGGCGAGTATCCAGCCATGGCGAAAGAGAAGCAGACCCTGACCTACGCCGCCCACCTGCGGCTCGACCAACTGCTAGCCTGCCAGGAGCGGCAGAGCGAACTGCACGGGCGCCCGGCGCACGACGAGATGCTGTTCATCATCGTGCACCAGGCCTACGAGCTCTGGTTCAAGCAGATCCTTTTCGAGCTCGACGCCGTGCAGCAGGTCTTTGCCGGCCCGCGCGTGGAAGACGGCGACATCGGACGGGCGGTGCACGGCCTCGGCCGCATCGTCGAGATCGAGAAGCTGCTGGTGCACCAGCTCGACGTGCTGGAGACCATGACGCCGCTCGATTTTCTGGATTTCCGCGATTTGCTGGTGCCGGCCTCCGGCTTCCAAAGCCTGCAGTTCCGGCTGCTCGAGACGCGCCTGGGCCTGCGCCGTGACGAACGCCTCAACTTCGAGGCGCGGCCCTACGACGCGCGCCTCGGCGACAAGGACCAGGCCCGCCTGCAAGAGGCCGAGAGCCAGCCCTCGTTGTCCGATCAGATCGTCGGCTGGCTGGAGCGCACGCCCTTCGTCAACATGGCCGGCTTCGACTTCCAGGATGCCTACCGCCAGGCGGTGAGCGAGATGCTGGAGAGCGACGCCGCCATGGTGCGCGCCAATCCTACCCTGGGCGACAGCGCCCAGGCCGAGGAGCTGAACTCCCTGGCGGCGGCGCGGGCGCGCTTCGAGTCGATCTTCGACGAGGCGCAGCACGCGGCGATGCTGGCCGAGGGCGCCTGGCGCTTTTCCTGGCAGGCCCTGCAAGCTGCGCTCTTCGTCAATCTCTATCGCGACGAGCCGGCCCTGCAACTGCCCTTCCGCCTGCTCAGCCGCCTGATGGACGTGGACGAGACCCTGACCAACTGGCGCTACCGCCACGCCCTCATGGTGCAGCGCATGATCGGCCGCAAGGTCGGCACCGGCGGCTCCTCCGGCCACGACTATCTGCGGCAGACCGCCGAGCAGCACCGGGTCTTCGGCGATCTCTTCGCGCTCTCCACCTACTTCATTCCGCGCTCCAAGCTGCCGCCCCTGCCCGATGAGGTACGCCGCGCCATGGGCTACCGCTACACCTCGGATCCGGCGTGAGTCCATTGGCGTGAGCCTCAAGGCACACTTCAGCCGTTTCTTGAACGCGGCTCCTGAGCGGTTGCATTTCGCCGCGCACAGCCACCACCTCTGGCCCGACGTCACCTTCGCAGCGCAGGAAGCCTGCTGGAACGACGCCGCGCGCCTGGCCGACCGCAAGTGGGACAAGATCTTCGGCGAGGTCTATCCGGCGGCGCAGGGTCATGTCGCCCGCCTCCTCGGTCTCAGCGATCCCGCAAGCGTGGCCTTCGCACCCAATACGCACAGCTTCCTGCTGCGCCTGCTGTCCAGCTTTCCGCCCGGCCAAACCATCCGCGTACTGACCAGCGACAGCGAGTTCCACAGCTTCGCGCGGCAAATGCGGCGGCTGGAGGAGGACGGATTGGTCCATGTCACGCGGTTGCCGAGCGAGCCCTTCGCCAGCTTTGCCGCGCGCTTCGCCGAGGCAGCGGCGGACGGCGGTCACGACCTGATCTACGTCAGCCAGGTCTTCTACAACTCCGGCTACGCGCTTGCCGACCTGCCGGCGCTGGTCGCTGCCGTGCCGGATGCCGACAGCCTCGTCGTGATCGACGGCTATCACGGCTTTCTGGCGCGGCCGACCGATCTCTCGGCGATCCAGGAGCGCGCCTTCTACATGGCGGGCGGCTACAAGTACGCCGTGGCCGGCGAAGGCGTGGTCTTCCTGCACGCGCCGCCGGGCTACGCGCCGCGCCCGCGCGATACCGGCTGGTACGCGGCCTTCAGTGCCTTGGAAACCGGGGGCAGCGAGGTCGGCTACGCCACCGACGCGGGCCGCTTTCTGGGCGCGACTTTCGATCCGGTCGGACTCTACCGCTTCAACGCGGTAATGGATTGGCTGAACGAACACGCTCTCGGTGTCCCGGACATCCACGCGCATGCGCACGGACTGCAACAGCGATTCGTCACAGGCCTCGACGCGCTCGGATTGACGACGCTGAAGTCAGAGCAGCTTGTTGTGCCGCTAGAGGAGCCGGCTCGCGGAAACTTCCTCACCTTCCGCACAGCAAGCGCCGGTGAGCTTTATCGCAAACTGCTGGACACCCACGTCATCACCGACTGGCGCGGCGACCGCCTGCGCTTCGGCTTCGGCCTCTATCAAGACGAGAGCGATGTCGATCGGCTCTGCGAGAGGCTTGGCGCTGCTCTCACATGACTGGCATCCGACAGGGCCTCGACAGCGCGCGAAGGTGCGCCACGACCGACTGTTGCGCCCAGAGGTGCAACTTTGAGAGGATCTTTCCCTCTCGCGCCTAGGCAAGACAGAGACTTCATGGCATAAAGATCGTTCAGGAACGGCAGCTTGTTGCTGTTCGCTTCAGGAGGGATGACGAATGCTCATGTGGGTTATCCACATAGCCGCATCCCCCGGCCGGGGCGCTCTCTTCTGACCTAGCGCCTTTTTCGCCCGGGGATCCGACCGGGCGTGTTCTCCAAGACATCGCGGTTGCTCATGGCCTTCGGCATCGTCGTGCCGCGCCAGGGCCCCACCGCTTCCAAACAGAGCCTTTTCGCCCGGTCTCGCTGGACCGTGCGGTGCAGGTACGCGCCGCGGAACTCGATTTGGGAGCAATGGCCGGTCGCGCAAGAGGCGCGTCCGTCTTGACAGCACCATGAGCAAAGTCCGCTTTACCGACGTCTGTGCCTACGTCTGGCGCTACTGGCGACGCTTCCCGCTGCTGGTTGCGGGGCTGGTCGCCGGCATGCTGGTGGCGACGATTGCCGACGTGTTGCTGCCGGTCTTCGCAGGACGCCTGATCGACGCCCTGACGGTCGAGGAGGCCGCCCGGGCCGACAATCTGCCTGTGGCCCTGTGGGCCTTGGCGATCTTCGTCGTTCTGGGCGTGGTCTATCGCGGCTTCCGCGAGGGCTGCATGCTGCTGTGGGTGGCGCTGGCCACGCGGACCATGCGGCGCATCGTCACCGATGCCTTCCACCGCGTGCAACGCTTCAGCACGGACTGGCACGCCAACAGCTTCGCCGGTGCGACCGTGCGTAAGATCTCGCGCGGTATGTGGGCCTACGACCTCTTCGCCGACACGGTCTACATCGGCTTCTTCCCGGCCTTCGTGGTGTTGAGCGGCATCACCGTGGTGCTGTTCATGCGCTGGCCGCTGATGGGCGCCTATGTGCTGGCGGCGATCCTGGTCTACGCGACGATCAGCATCGTCCTGACCACGCGCTACGTGGCACCGGCGAACCTGGCGCAGAACCAAGCCGATTCCGCCGTCGGCGCCGCCATGGCCGATGCCATCACCTGCAACGCCACGGTCAAGGCCTTCGGCGCGGAGAACCGCGAGGACCGGCGCTTCCTCGGCGTGGCCGAGCACTGGAAGGGCAGCGCGGTGGTCAGCTGGACGCGCATGACCAATGTCGGAATCGTGCAGGCCGGCCTGGCCGTGCTGCTGCAGGTGGGTCTGCTCGGCCTGGCGATCTGGTTCTGGGCCAAGGGCCAGGCGACGCCGGGCGACGTGACCTTCGTCATGACCAGCTTCTTCCTGGTCAGCGGCTATCTGCGCGAGATCGGCATGCACGTGCGCAACCTGCAGCGCGCGATCAACGAGATGGATGACATCATCCGCTTCGACCGCATGCCCTTCGGCGTGGTCGATCGGCCCGATGCCGTCACGCTCCAGGCCGGCCGTGGCGAGATCGTCTTCGATGGCGTCACCTTCTGCTACGGCAACCAGGCGGCGCCGATCTACGACGACTTCTCGCTGACCATTGCGCCGGGCGAGCGGGTGGCGCTGGTCGGCCAGTCGGGCAGCGGCAAGAGCACCTTCGTGAAGCTGGTGCAGCGGCTCTACGACATCGACGGCGGGCGCATCCTGATCGACGGGCAGGATATCGCCCGGGCGACGCAGGAAAGCGTGCGGCGCGCGATCTCGCTGGTGCCGCAGGATCCGATCCTGTTCCACCGCTCACTGGCCGAGAACATCGCCTATGCCCGGCCGGAGGCGAGCCAGGAGGAGATCGTGCTGGCGGCGAAGCGGGCGCATGCCCACGACTTCATCGCGCGTCTGCCTCAGGGCTACGATACCCTGGTCGGCGAGCGCGGGGTGAAACTCTCGGGCGGCGAGCGTCAACGCGTGGCCATCGCGAGGGCCTTCCTGGCCGATGCGCCGATCCTGATCCTGGACGAGGCGACCAGCAGCCTCGACTCGGTGACCGAGGCCTCGATCCAGGAGGCGATCGGCGAGCTGATGGTGGGCCGCACCACGATCGTCATCGCGCACCGCCTGTCCACGGTGCGCAGTGTCGATCGCATCCTGGTGTTCCAAGACGGCGCCGTCGTCGAGCAGGGCAGCCATCACAAGCTGCTGGCCATCGAGGACGGCCATTACCGCACCCTCTACGCGGTCCAGGCGCAAAGCCTAGCGAGCTAGAGGCCCTTGCGTCGGATCGGGGCAATGACTCCATAGTCTTCACCCCGATCCGAGCCTTTTCCTGCCAAACGGCTGCTAGTACCGACTTTCGCGAGTTCGCGAGTCGCGTTCCGCGACTCACGAGCCGCAAAATCGGTACCTATTTAGGTTCTTGTACTCGGCTGCGCGCTCCGCGCCCTTGGCGCGGAACTGTGCAACCGAGTACTAGGCCGCCGTCAATCATGGTTAACCCCGTCTTAACCAGCCTCGCCGCAAGCTCACCCTCATCATTTGTCTCAGGACGCGCCATCAGGCGCGGTTGCGAAGCACGACACCCCGGCGTGACGCCGCAAGAGGCGCCGCCGCAACGAGGTTGCGAGCCACCATGAACGCCACCGGATCCGCAAAGCTGTCTCTGCTGCCCTATCGTAAGCAAAATGGCCTGAAAGCTCTGATCGCCGCCGCCGCACTCGCCGCGCCGCTAGCTCTCGGCGCTTGCGCCAGCGTGCCCTATCCGCCGCCGCACAAGACCCTCAAGGCGCAGCAGGCCGCCGCCACCCAGACCGAGGAAACGGCTCGGCCCGCCGCGGCTGAAACCGAAAGCCCCGAGACGGCCGCGGAGCAGGAAACACGCACGACACCAAGCTGGCCGGCCCTAAGCGCTGCAGAGCCTGTCGCAAGCGCCGACGCGCAGCCGCCGGCATCCACGACGACGATGGCGAGCGACGCGAAAACGCCGGTCGGCGAGCCAAGGAATGCCAGCGCCGGTATCATGGGCTGGCTGGACGGCGTGATGGCCGGTAACCGCGATGCGACCTCTACGACGTCGCCGAATGCGGCGACTGCAACGACCGAAACGCCAAAGCAGGAGCCCGTCGCCGTCGCGCCGGCCGAAGACTCGGCGCAGCCACTGGCCGAACGCACTGCCAATCTCTCCGTGGAGGAAGAGCCAGCGGAAGAAGACGAGTCGGCCGGGCTGGCACCGGCGGAGGACCGCGGGGCCGCGCCCGCCAGAAGCATCGCCGGCCGCTCGCTGGGGAAGCGTTTCGCCACGCCGCTCGTCGCCGAAACGCCCACGAACGAAGAGGCCGAGCCTCTGATGCCGCCGCCGGACCTGGACCAGGCCGCCCACGATCAGCCCGACAGCGACCAAGCGGAGAGCAAGCCCGAGATGGCCCCGGTCGCGCCCGTGGCAAGCCTGCCGCTGGAAGTGCCGGCCGAGCTCGCCGATGCGGAGATCGGAGAGATCGAGCAGCTTTCGCCCGCGGCCGGCCAGACAACGACGGTCGAGGTGCCGCAGCCGCCGGTCGCCGAGGCGGAGGTCGCTGAGGCTCAGGTCAACGAGACAGAGGTCGATGAGGTCGAGGTCGACGAAACTGAGGTCGTTGAGGCAGAGCAGACAGAGGCAATCAACGCAGAAGCTTCGGAGACAGCCAGCAACGTGTTCGAAAGCTGGCTGACTCGCGTGATCGAAGGCGACAGCGACACGACCGCCGAAGCGGTTAGGCTCGAAGAGGCGGTTGAGTCCGAGGAGGCGGTTGAAGCCGATGAAGTAGAGACCGCTGAGATTGAGACCGCCGAGACTGAGACTACCGAAACGAACGTGACCGAGCCCGAGTCTGTCGAGCCGTCGGCCGCTGGCCTGGACATGGTCGAGCCCGCCGCTGGAGAACAGATGGCGGCCAAGTCAACGGGCCATGAGCTGGGCGCGCGGATCGTCTTCGAGTCCGATTCGGCGGTGCTGACCCCGGAAGCGCAGGCCGAACTCTCCGCCCTAGCCAGCACGCTAATGGCGCAGCAGAACAGCAAGGTCATGATCCTGGGCTACAGCGGCGGTGCCGAAGGCGGGGACGAGGCGGCGCGTGCCCGCGTCCTCTCGCTCTCCCGCAGCATGGCCGTGCGTCGCTTCCTGATGGTGCGCGGCCTGCCCTCGAACCGCCTCGTCGCGCGCGCCCTCGGCAGCCAGGTCGCCGAAGGCCCGAGTGACCGCGTCGACGTGATGGTGGGACAGCTCTGAAGCGAAGGGCGCCGCCCTTTCCAAGGGCATCTTTCGAGCATCCCCTTTTGGTCACTTGACCTGAATCAAGGCTCGGTGCTGCAGTCGGCCTAAGCTTGATGCAGCCGGCCGGGCCGGACGCCCGGCCGAGTGTCAGCGACAGCAAGGCTCGGGAGGCCGGACAGCCATGAGCGGGATGGAATCGGAAGCCCAGAAGCGCAAGGCAGAACACCAGGAAGCACAGCGTCTGGATGCGCTGCGCCGTCGTTCGCGCGGCAAAAGCGGGCGGCTCGAACACTATGTGGAGCAGGAGCGCAACGAACTGCGTCAGGACGCCAAGCTGGCCGACGCGGTGAAAGGCGCCAGCGAAAAGTAGCGGGCGAAACGAACGTCAACAGTCCCTAGAGCGACGCGGCGGCGCGGGCAGCCTGGTCGTAGAGTCCCGAGAGGGCACGCAAGAGCGCGGCCACTTCGCCGATTTCACGGTTGAGCGCGGCTGTCTTGTCGCCCGCGAAGACGCCTAGCGCGGAGACCAGACAGTCTTCGCGTACCTGGCGGTAGCGGGCGCAGGCCTCGCGGCCGTCGTCGGTCGCGGCATAAAGGGTTTCCTTGCCGGTGCGCGTGCCTTCCACCAAGCCGAGACGGACCAGCTTGCGTAAAGCATAGGTGACGGTGTGGGTATCCTCGACGTTGAGGATGAAACAAACGTCGGCCAGCTTCTTCCGCCGCTCGCGGTGGTTCACCGAATGCAGCACCTCGATGTCGAGCGGCCCCAGGTCGGGATAGCCGGCCGCCGCCATGCAGCGCACGATCCAGCGGTTGAAGGCGTTGGAGGCGATGATCAGGCCGAACTCGAACTCACTCAATTCCGCCGCGTGCTCCGAGACCAGATGGGCCGAGGAGACGATCGGTCGTGCGTCCCCAACTTGCTTGCGCGTGCCTGGGGCCTGCTCGCTCATGCCCTCTCCTCCAGCTCGGCGAAGGCGCGCACCGACATGGAGGCGGCGCCGCGCGCCGGGATCGGCGCGGCGAAAAACCGGAAGGCCTTGCCGTGCAGCCCGTCAAGGTGCCGCAGATCCTCGACGATCAGGATATCGTTCGCCAGGAAGCGGCTGTGCGCCGGCCGCTCCGGATAGACCTTACCGTCCACGCTCACCGTATCGACGCCGACCAGCTTGACGCCGCGCGCGATCAACAGCTCGATCGCGTCGATCTCCAGATAGGGATTGTTGAGGTAGAGTTCGCCGCCCCAGTGCGTATCCCAGCCGAAGTTGAGCAGCACGGCATGCCCGGCCACGTCGTCCGACAGCGCCAGTTCGTCCGCTGTTACAGGCGCTTCCGGCTCGCGACCGCGCAAGTCGACCGCGAGTCCCGGCAGCACCACATCGTCGAGCGCGAGCCCGGCAATGTCGCGCTTCTCCGGATAGCGGATGTAGGGCGCATCCAGACGCGTACCGATCGAGGTAAAGAAGTTGATCTCGGTGTAGGCGAATGCGCATTGGCCGTCGTAGAACGGCGCCGTATCGGCGTGGCCAAGCGGCTCCGAGACTCGCGCCGTGCAATGAACCTTTTCGCCGCCGGGCCGGGTGAAAGAAAAACCCGGCATGCCGTCGTAGAACGGCTGGGTCAGATCGACGAGCCGGCTCATTCCGCTGCCTCCCGCGCTGCTTCCGGAACGCCGTAGCCGCCGCCGCCGGGGGTCTCGACGACGAAGACGTCGCCCGCACCGACCTCGGTCTGGTCGGTACCGGTCAGCTCGGTTCGGCCGCCATCGGCGCGCTCGACCCAGTTGCGGCCCAGGGCGCCGGGCTCGCCGCCATCGACGCCGTAGGGCGCGATCTCGCGGTGGCTGGAGAGGATGGCGGCCGTCATGGGCTCCAGGAAGCGAACCCGCCGGCGCGCACCGTCGCCGCCGCGCTGTTTGCCGCGCCCGCCGCTGCCGTGGCGGATCTCGAAGCTCTCCAACACCACCGGGAAACGCCACTCCAGCACCTCCGGATCGGTCAGGCGCGAGTTGGTCATGTGGGTGTGCACCGCGTCGGTGCCGTCGAACTCGGGCCCGGCGCCGGAGCCGCCGCAGATGGTCTCGTAGTACTGATAGCGCTCGTTGCCGAAGGTGAAGTTGTTCATGGTGCCCTGCGCCGCGGCCAGCACGCCGAGCGCGCCGTAGAGCGTATCGGTGATGATCTGGCTGGTCTCCACGTTGCCGGCGACCACCGCGGCAGGATACTGCGGATTCAGCATGGAGCCTTCAGGGATGACGATCTCCAGCGGCTTGAGGCAGCCCTCGTTCATGGGGATCTCGTCGTCCACCAGGGTGCGGAAGACGTAGAGCGTCGCCGCCCGGCAGACCGCCGCCGGCGCGTTGAAGTTGTTCGGCTGCTGCGGGCTGGACTCCGAGAAGTCGACCACGGCGCTGCGCTTCGCCTTGTCGATGCGGATCGAGACCGAGACCTGTGCGCCGTCGTCCAGCGGATAGGTGAAGGAGCCGTCCTTCAGCACGTCGAGCACGCGGCGCACCTGCTCCTCGGCGTTGTCCTGCACATGGCCCATGTAGGCATGCACCACGTCGAGGCCGAAGTGGCCGATCATGCGCCTGAGCTCCTGCACGCCCTTCTCGCAGGCGGCGATCTGCGCCTTGAGATCGGCCACGTTCTGATCGGCGTTGCGCACCGGGTACTTTCCGGAGGCGAGCAGCGCGCGCAGCTCCGCCTCGCGGAAACGGCCGCGCTCGACCAGCACGAAGTTGTCGATCAGCACACCCTCTTCCTCGACCGTCTTGCTGTCCGGTGGCATGGAGCCGGGCGTGATGCCGCCGATATCGGCGTGATGGCCGCGGCTCGCCACGAAGAAAAGGATGTCCTTCCCGGCGTCGTCGAAGACCGGCGTGATCACCGTGATATCGGGCAGGTGGGTGCCGCCGTTGTAGGGCGCGTTCAGCACATAAACGTCGCCCGGCGCCATGGTGCCCTGCCGCTCGCGGATCACCGTGCGGATGCTCTCGCTCATGGAACCCAGGTGGACCGGCATGTGCGGCGCGTTGGCGACCAAGTTGCCGGTCGGATCGAAGATCGCGCAGGAGAAGTCGAGTCGCTCCTTGATGTTCACGGAGTAGGCGGTGTTCTCCAGGGTCGAGCCCATCTGCTCGGCGATCGACATGAAGAGATTGTTGAAGATCTCCAGCATGACCGGGTCGACCTCGGTGCCGACCGCGGCGGTACGCTCTAGTGGCACCACGCGGTTCAGCACCAGGTGGTTGCGCGGCGAGAGCTCGCCCTGCCAGCCGGGCTCGATCACCGTTGTGCTGGTCGCCTCAATCAGGATTGCCGGCCCGTCGATGCGGTCACCCGGCAGCAGCTCGTCGCGGTTGTAGACCGGCGTGTCGCGCCAGGCACCGGCGGCATACATCTGCACCTCCGCGAGCGGCGCCAGCGGTTGGCTGCGCGGGCCGGTCTCCAGTACCGGGTCTTCCGCCGTGTCGGTGCCGCCGATCACCTCGACCGAGATCGCTTCGACGATATGCGCCTTCTCCGGCATGACGAAACCGTAGCGCTGGCGATGGGCCGCCTCGAAGGCGGCCCGCGCCTCCTCCAGGCTGCCGAAATCGACGATCAGTGCGGTGTCCGTGCCCTCGTAGCGCAGATGCAGCTTGCGCAGCACCCGCGTGCGCGCTTCGGCGATGCCCTGCTCACGCATTTCCGCCGTGCCCTCCTCGGCCAAGCGGTCCAGCTCGCTCGCGAGCTTGTCCAGCAGATCGGCCTCGAGCCGCGCCTCGACGGCCTGCTCGCGGATCGCCCGCAGGTCGGCCAGGCCCATGCCGTAGGCCGAGAGCACACCGGCAAAGGGATGCAGGAAGATGCGCGTCATGCCTAGGGTATCGGCCATGTCACAGGCATGCTGGCCGCCGGCACCGCCGAAGCACTGCAGGGTGTAGTCAGTCACGTCGTAGCCGCGCTGGGTCGAGATCTTCTTGATGGCGTTGGCCATGTTCTCGATGGCGATTCGGCGGAAGCCGTCGGCGACCTCCTCGGCGCTGCGGCTGTCACCGTTTGCCTCTCTGATCTCCGCCGCCAGCTCGGCGAACTTGCGGCGCACGACCTCGGCGTCGAGGGCCTCGTCGCCCTTGGGGCCGAAGACCTTGGGGAAGAAGTCAGGCACGACGCGCCCGAGCATGACGTTGCAGTCGGTCACCGCCAGCGGCCCGCCGCGGCGGTAGCAGGCCGGACCGGGATTGGCGCCGGCAGATTCCGGGCCGACCCGGTAGCGCGCGCCGTCGAACTGCAGGATCGAGCCGCCGCCGGCCGCCACGGTATGGATCTGCATCATCGGCGCTCGCATACGTACGCCCGCCACCAGCGTCTCGAAAGCGCGTTCGTACGTGCCATCGTAGTGAGCGACATCGGTCGATGTGCCGCCCATGTCGAAGGTAATGATCTTCTCGAAGCCGCCCATGGCCGCCGTACGTACGGCGCCTACGATACCGCCGGCCGGGCCGGAAAGGATCGAATCCTTGCCCTGGAACAGGCGGGCGTCGGTCAGGCCGCCGTTGGACTGCATGAACATCAGACGTACGTCACCTACGACGGCGGCCACCTGATCGACGTAGCGGCGCAGAATCGGCGACAAGTAGGCATCGACCACCGTGGTATCGCCGCGCGAGACCAGCTTCATCAGCGGGCTGACCTCGTGGCTGACCGAAACCTGGGTGAAGCCGATTTCGCGCGCCAGTTCCGCAACCGCGCGCTCATGGGCCGGAAAGCGATAGCCGTGCATGAAGACGATGGCAGCCGAGCGGATGCCAGTGCCATATGCGGCCTCCAAGGCGCCGCGCGCCGCCTCAAGATCGAGGGGAATTAGGACATCGCCGCGCGCCCCGACCCGCTCCTCGACCTCGACCACCTCCTCATAGAGCAACTCCGGCAGCTCGATGCGCCGATCGAACAGCCGCGGTCGGTTCTGGTAGGCGATCCGCAGGGCATCGCGGAAGCCCTTGGTGACCACCAGCAGGGTGCGCTCGCCCTTGCGCTCCAGCAATGCATTGGTCGCGACGGTCGTGCCCATCTTGACCGCTTCGATCGCTTCGGCCGGTATCGCCGCCTCGCCGTCCAGCTCCAAAAGCTCCCGCACCCCCTGGATCGCCGCGTCGCGGTAGAGTTCCGGCGCGTCGGACAGCAGCTTGTGGGTGATCAGGCCGCCGTCGGGCCGGCGCGCCACCAGGTCGGTGAAGGTGCCGCCGCGGTCGATCCAGAATTGCCAGCGGCCCCCGTCGATATGCCCTTCGGCTTGGCTTCCCTGCGTCATCTCGCGGCATCTCCTAGCGGAACATCGGTTGAAGATAATTTATAGGTAATTTATCGACAAATTGTCTATATAGATTTTTGAGGAATCGGCATCGGTCACGAGGTTCTGATCGGCGGGATTGGAGAAGCCGCTTTGTCGCCGCGATAGCCAACGGCTAGTCTGCCGCCATGATGGAGATTGCCGAGTGGCTTAAGCGCGGAGCGGGGCTCCTGCTCATTCTGCTGACCGGCCCCGCCGTGGCAGCCTTCAGCGGCATGGCGAACGTCAACGGCGACTGGCGCACGGCGAGCCGGGAACCGACCGGGATCGCGCCCGATCCGGCGGTCACCAGAGAACCTGTGCTGCAAGTCTATGGCGCGCGGGCCTTCGGCTGGCGCGGCGCCTTCGCGGTGCACACCTGGATCGCCGCCAAGCGCCAGGACGCACCGACCTATCGGATCTATCAGGTAATCGGTTGGCGCTATTGGCACGGCGGACAGGCGCTGACCGTGAACGAAGGCCGGCCGGACCGCCGTTGGTTCGGGTCCGAGCCCAGGATCTACCTGGACCTGCGCGGCGAAGAGGTCGAAGCGCTGATCGATCAGGTCGAGGCCGCTGTCGCCGCCTATCCCTTCAAGCAGAGTTACCGCACCTGGCCGGGGCCGAACTCCAACACCTTCACGGCCTGGGTCGCGCGGCAGGTGCCGGGCCTGCGCCTCGACTTGCCACCGACCGCTATCGGCAAGGACTTCCTCGGCCCGACGACGCTCGCCGACAACGCGCCCAGCGGCACCGGTTACCAGGTTTCCCTGTTCGGCCTTGTCGGGCTGTTGGCGGCCGCCGAGGAGGGCCTCGAGATCAACCTGCTGGGCCTGACCCTGGGCGTCGATCCACTCGACCTGGCGCTCAAGCTGCCGGGGGTCGGGCGGCTGCCTTGAGCGCCTTGGCCCTCGAACCTCCCTGCGACCAGGCCCTCTGCTTGCGGCGTGGCTTTTGCTGCGGCGCCGGGCGCCATTGCTCGACCAGCGTGTCCATCAGCGCGCCGCCTTCGCCGAAGGCTTCCTGCCAGAGCGACAGATAGGTCGGCGGCGGCACCCAGAGCGCGCCCTCGCTGGAGCCGTCGATGTAGAGCAGCTGGCCGCGCAGCTTGCGAACGACGCGCTGCATGCGCGCGTTCTCCTGCAGGCAGATCATCTTGACGCGGGAGATCGAGCGGTTCTGCGCCACCAGCAGAGCGTGGCGACAGAGCGCGGTACCGATGCCGCGGTCCTGCCAGTCGGCCTCCACGGTGACCGCGAGCTCCGCCTCGCTCGGCCAGGCAAGGCCGAGCGAGACCAGCTGCACGACGGCGCGCAACTCGCCCTCCTCGAACCAGCCGAACAGCAAACCCTCGAGCCAGTTGATCGACTCGCAGTAGCGCACGACGGCCGCGTCGTTGAGGTAGCCTGAGAAGCGGTCGCGGCGCGACTGCGCATCGAGTCGCAAAAGATGCGCCTGCAGTAGATCCCGCTCGCTCGACATGAGTATGCGGATATGGGACATGTCGGACTCCGGTCGTTGACCCGATTCACGTCCCTAGACAGATCCACCCAAAGTCCTTTTGGGGTACGGCGGCCGCTTGTACCTCGCGGCCTGCTCCTCATCTTGGCCCCGAAGCCCGGGGCTTCAAGCGGGCAGATCGGAATTTCCTTTCGAATTCATTGGCCTATCGGAAAGATGCGATCCTCCACATCGGCGGCCGTCGATGGCTACGACCCCCTGGGACTTGCCGCCTTCAGGGCAACATGGAATAAGCAGGCGACCGACCGAGCCGCCGCAAGAGCGGCACGGGACGAGGGACGGAATCGCATGAGCATATGGGGCAAGATCGTCGGCGGCGCCGCCGGCTTCGCGCTGGGCGGGCCGATCGGCGCACTGCTGGGCGCGGTCGCCGGCCACGCGGTCGACAAGATGGCCACCAGCACGCCCGGTGGGCCAGGGGGCGCTGAAGAGCAGAACGGCACCAAGCAGATCGCCTTTACCATCGGCGTCATCGTGCTCGGCGCCAAGCTGGCCAAGGCCGACGGACGGGTCACCCGCGACGAGGTCAGCGCCTTCCGCGAGGTCTTCCAGATCCCGCCCGACGAGGTGAAGAACGTCGGCCGCCTGTTCGACCAGGCGCGCAAGGACGCGCACGGATTCGAGCCTTACGCCAAACAGATCGGCCGCATGTTCCAGCACAATCCGACAGTGCTGGAAGAGCTGATCGGCGGCCTGTTTCACATCGCCCGCGCCGACGGCAAGGTGACCCAGGACGAGATCGACTACCTCCGCCGGGTCGCCGAGATCTTCGGCTTCGACGCCGCCAACTGGGACCGCATTCGCGCCGCCAACATCGGGCCGGACGAGGGCGACCCCTATACCATCCTCGGCGTGACGCGCGACGACAGCGATGTCGACATCAAGGCCGCGCACCGCAAGCTGGTCGTGGAAAACCATCCCGACAAGCTGATGGCCGAAGGCCTGCCGCAGGAGTTCATCGACCTGGCGAACGAAAAGCTCGCCACCATCAACTCTGCCTACGACCGAATCCGCAAAGAGCGCGACATCGCCTGAGCATGGCGCCGGCCCCCCCTCTCGTCGCCCTGCAGGAGGCCACGCTCGGCTTCGGCGAGCAGCCGCTGTTCGAAGGGCTCAGCATCGGCCTGGCGCGGGCAGAACGGGCCTGCCTGGTCGGTCGCAACGGCATCGGCAAGTCGAGCCTGCTGAAAGCTCTGGCGGGCGAGCTCGACCTGGACGCCGGTCAGCGCTTTCTACAGCCCGGGACGCGCGTCGCCTATCTGCCACAGGACCCCGTCTTCGAGTCCGGGCAAAGCATCGCCGACTACGTCGCGGCCGGCGGGAAAATCGAACGTCACCGGGTCGACGCGGCCCTGAAGCAGCTCCACCTCGACGGCCGCCGGCTGCTCGGCGGGCTCTCCGGCGGCGAGGGTCGGCGTGCCGCGCTCGCCCGCGCGCTCGCCGCACAGCCCGACGTGCTGTTGCTCGACGAGCCGACCAACCATCTCGACCTGCCGACCATCGCCTGGCTGGAGCAGGAGTTGGCGCGCTTCCGCGGCGCCATTCTCCTGATCAGCCACGACCGCGCCTTTCTCTCCGCCGTCTCACAGGTCACCCTCTGGCTCGACCGCGGCCGCCTACTACGCCTCGACAAATCCTTCGCCCATTTTGAGGCCTGGGCCGAAGAGCTGCAGGCGCGCGAGGCCGAGCAGCAGCACAAGCTGGAACGGCGCATCGTGCGCGAGCAGCGCTGGCTGCAGCGCGGCGTCACAGCGCGCCGCCGGCGCAATCAGGGCCGCCTCGCCCGCCTACAGGCCCTGCGTAAGGAGCGCGCCGAATGGCTGAAGGCGGCGCGTGGACCGGCCCTAGCGACGGCGGCGGCCGCAGCCAGCGGTGACCGGGTGATCGAAGCGGAGGGTCTGACCAAGGCCTTCACCGGTACGACCGGCCAAGAGACCGTCGTGGTGCGCGATTTCTCGACCCGTATCCGGCGCAGCGACCGTATCGGCATCATCGGCCCCAACGGCGCTGGCAAGACAACGCTTGTACGCCTGCTGACCGGAGATCTCGAGCCCGACAGCGGCCATGTGACTCTCGGTAGCAACGTGAAGCCGCTCTACTTCGATCAGCGGCGCGAAAGCCTCGATCCCGAGGCAACGCTCTGGAAGACCCTGGTGCCGGACGGCGGCGACTCCCTCATGGTCGGCGAGCGACAGCGCCACGTGGTGAGCTATCTGAACGACTTCCTCTTCGCCGACTCGCAAGCCCGGCAACCGGTCAAGAGCCTCTCCGGCGGCGAGAAGAACCGGTTGCTGCTAGCCCGCCTTTTCGCGCAGCCCAGCAACCTGCTGATCCTCGACGAGCCGACCAACGATCTCGACATGGACACGCTCGACCTGCTGGCCGAGGTGCTGGATGCCTACGAAGGCACCCTGCTGCTGGTCAGCCATGACCGCGACTTCCTCGACCGCCAGGTGACCGGGCTCTTCGCCTTCGAAGGCGGTGGGCGGGTCGAGGACCATGTCGGCGGCTACAGCGACTACCTGGCGCGAAAGCCGCAAGCGCCGGCGAAGAACAGGCGGCCGGATACCCCAAAGCGGTCCAAGCCGACTCGCGAGAAGCCACGCTCAGCAAAGCTGAGCTACAAGGACGCGCGCGAGCTGGAAGCGCTGCCCAGCGAGATCGAGCACCTGACCGGCGAGATCGCTACGCTGGAAACGCGCCTCTCCGAGCCCGGCTTCTATCAGCGCGATCGGCAGGCCTTTGACGAAACAACATCGAAGTTGGCCGCTGCCCGCCAAGCACTCGCCGAGGCGGAGGATCGCTGGCTCGCGTTGGAAGAGATGCGCGAACGCCTTGCCGCGGGCACCGACGAGAATGGAGACGGGCAGACCAGGGGTCTTGCATGACCCTGGCCGTGCGCCCCCTGCACCTCTTTCTCTTCGTCTTCGTCATGCTGATCTGGGGGCTCAACCTGGCCGTCGCCAAGCTCGGCCTGGCGCAGCTGCCGGCGATCCTACTGATGACCCTGCGTTTCGGCCTCTTCGCCCTGATCGCCGCGCCCTTCGTCAAATGGCCGGGAGAGCGTTGGCGGGCTATATTCTCGGTTTCCGTCACGCTCGGCTTTCTGCACTTCGCGCTGATGTTCACCGGGCTCTCCGGCATCGAAGCGGCGACCGCGGCGATTGCCATTCAGCTCCAGGTGCCCTTCGCCGCATTGCTGGCGGCCATCGTGTTCGGCGATGCGATTGGCTGGCGCCGCGCCATCGGCCTGGCGATCGCCTTCCTAGGCGTGGCGTTGATCGCCGGCGAGCCGCGCTTCGAAGGCAACTACCTCTCGCTCGCCTTGGTGATCGCCGCCGCCCTCGTTTGGGCCATCGCCAACATCCAGATCAAGAAGCTGGGGGCGATCGACGGTTTCACCCTGAACGCCTGGGTCTCGATCTTCGCCACGCCGCAGCTGCTGATCGCCTCCCTGCTGCTGGAAGAGGGTCATCTGGCCGCGCTGCAGGTGGCCGACTGGCGCGCTCTCTTTTCGGTCGTCTATCAGGCCGTGCTAGTGCTCGGCGTCGGCTACGGCATCTGGTACTGGCTGCTGCGCCAGTACGAGGTCAACCAGGCCATGCCCTTCACCCTGCTGGTGCCGCTGGTCGGCGTCGCCGCCGGCGTCCTGCTGCTCGGCGAGCCACTCACGCCCTATCTGATCGTCGGCGGCCTGCTGACGGTGCTCGGCGTCGCGATCATCCTGATCCGTCGCCCGCGCACCACGGTGCCGGAGGCCGAACGGATCTAGCGTCAAGCAACAATGTTGCAAAGCACGGGTTGCGATCTAGGATCCCCCTGCCAGTGGAGCGCCGCGCAAGCGGCGCCTAGGGTCTGGCCCGGCAGCATTGCAGCCTCATGACACGACAGACCACGAACACGCACCTCACCATTATCGAGCAGCCTTCGCCCAACCACGATGCCCGTCCGGATGGGGTGGCGATCGACATGCTGCTGCTGCACTACACCGGGATGCGCAGCGGCGCCGAGGCCTTGGCGCGGATGTGCGACCCCGCCGCCGAGGTCAGCGCGCATTACTGCATCGAGGAGGACGGCAGCGTCCTGCGGCTTGTGCCGGAGGCGCGGCGCGCCTGGCACGCCGGGGCCAGCGCCTGGGCCGGCGTCGAGCGGGTCAACGCCTGCTCGATCGGCATCGAGCTGGTCAATCCCGGCCACGATTGGGGCTATCGGCCCTTTCCCGAGCCGCAGATGCAGAGCCTGATCGCCCTGGCCAAGGATATCCTGGCGCGCCACTCCATCCCGCCGGCCCGCGTGCTCGGCCATTCCGACGTGGCGCCGCAACGCAAGGAGGACCCCGGCGAGCTGTTCGACTGGGCGCTCCTGGCCGCCGAAGGCATCGGCCTCTGGCCCGGAAAGGTCGCGCCCCTGGCGAATTTACTATCTATGCAAGAAATACAGGGCCTATTGTACGACTACGGCTACGCCGTACCGCAGCACGGCCGGCTCGACAACGAGACCCGCGCCGTAATCCGGGCATTCCAGCGCCATTTCCGGCCCCAGGCCGTGACCGGTGAGCCGGACGGCGAGACGGCGGCCCGCCTGGAGGCCTTGATCGCACTCAAAGACGGCTGAAAACGCCGATTTCCGCGCCTTGACAGGCTCCCGGCCAGGGCCTACCTAGCAGCGGGACCAGACGGCCGGATGGCCGCCTTTGTGGCGGGTTCGCTCGCCGCGGGGGAGGAAAGTCCGGGCTCCACGGAAACACGGTGCCGGGTAACGCCCGGCGGGGGCGACCCCAGGGACAGTGCCACAGAAAGCAAACCGCCCGTCCTGGCCCCAGCTTCGGCTGGTCCTGGCGGGCAAGGGTGAAATGGTGCGGTAAGAGCGCACCGCGCCGCCGGCAACGGCGGCGGCAGGGCAAACCCCACCGGGAGCAAGACCAAGTAGGGGCGGCAGGCCGGCCTTTGGCCGGCCGGGCGGGTTTCCGCGCCGCCGCCCGGGTCGGTCGCGCGAGGCGCCCGGTAACGGGCGTCCCAGATGAATGGCCATCGCCCCGGAAACGGGGTACAGAACCCGGCTTACAGGCCGTCTGGCCCCAAACAACCAGCCCGTTTCGATCTGGTTCGCGACCGACAATTGCGGATTTCAACTGCTTTACGACAAACGCCTGACTTGATCGCACATGACAAAGTTTCGCGCTAAGTTATTCAATAGAAGAACATTTCAGGAACAAAGTCTTGCCACAATCCGGATTCAATTTTGTCTCCTGTTCCGCAAGTCGGTCATCACAACATCTGGTGTAGTCCCGAAGCTCAAACCCTAACGCTCGGGTTAAGGACTTTTTAACCTCGAACTTTTACTTGAGAGGCATCATTGCCCATGATATCCCATGAGATACCAAAATTTCCCATTCGCTGGGGAGCGGCTATCAAAGCAGGAGCAGACGGGGATTTTGGGCATCGGGAACGCGGCGTAGGCCGCTTGGGGAAAGGTCGCCATGTTTATTGGCACCCACGAGAACAAGGTGGACCGAAAGGGCCGGGTCTCCGTTCCGGCCAGCTTTCGCCAGATTCTCGCACCCCAGAGCTTCACAGGTATCGTCGCCTTTCCGTCCTACCGCGCGCCGGCTATCGAGGCCTGCGGTATCAGTTTCATGGAACGGCTGAACGACAGCATAGCCGAGGTCGACCTCTTCTCCGAGCAGCATGACGAGCTGGCACTCAGTATCTTTGCGGCCTCGCACCAGCTGCCCTTCGACGTCGACGGCCGGGTCATCCTGCCGGCCGATCTGATCGAGACCGCGGGAATCACCGACCGTGCCGCCTTCGTCGGCAAGGGCGACATGTTCCAGATCTGGGAACCAGGCGCGCTGAAGCAGCATTTGGCCGGTGCCCGCGAGCGCGCCCGCGAGAAAGGCCTGACCCTGTCGCTGCGCCCGAAGAGCGGAGGCGCATCGTGAGCGGCCCGCAGCAACAGATCCCATCCGCCAGCCCACGGCCGGGCGGCCATACGCCGGTCATGCTGCGCGAGGTCATGGCCGTGCTGGCGCCGCGCGACGGCGGCATCTATCTGGACGGCACCTTCGGCGCGGGCGGCTATAGCTTTGCATTGCTTGAGGCAGCGGCCTGCCGCGTCTGGGCGATCGACCGCGATCCTCTGGCGGTCGCCGCGGGCGAGGCCGCCAGCGCGCGCTTTGGCGATCGCCTGACGATGCTGGCCGGTTGCTTCGGCGAGATGGACCGCCTGGTTGGCGAGGCCGGCGGCAAGGCACTCGACGGGATCGCCCTCGATCTCGGCGTCTCTTCCATGCAGATCGACGATCCCGAGCGCGGCTTCTCCTTCCAGGCCGACGGCCCGCTCGACATGCGCATGTCGGCCTCCCGGGGCAACGACGAGGCGGCGAGGGGCGAGGTTAGCGCGGCCCAGGCAGTCAACACACTTTCGGAGGCCGAGCTGGCCGACATCATCCGCCGCTTCGGCGAAGAGCGCCGTGCGCGGCAGGTGGCGCGGGCCATCGTCAAGGCGCGTAAGGACGGACCGATCAAGCGCACCGCCCAACTGGCCGAGATCGTCCGCCGGGTGGTCAAGCGCAGCCCGGACGGCATCGATCCGGCGACCCGCACCTTCCAGGCCCTGCGGATCTACGTGAACGACGAACTGGGCGAGCTGAATCGCGGCCTGCGCGCCGCCGAACGCCTCCTGGCGCCGGGCGGACGCCTCGCCGTTGTCAGCTTCCATTCGCTGGAGGATCGCACGGTCAAGAGCTTCCTGATGGAGCGCAGTGGCCGCGCCGGCGGCGGCTCGCGGCACCAACCGGACCGCCTACTGAAGGAGGCCGCCGGACCGGCACCGACCTTCGAGTTGATGCATCGCGGCGCACAGCGCCCCGGGCAAGCCGAATGCTCACAGAACCCCCGGGCCCGTTCGGCCCGGCTGCGCGCCGCCCGGCGCACTGGTGCGCCCCCTTGGGACGATAGGGCTTGGGGGGACGAAGAGGGTCGTCAGGGTGCAGCAGGAGATGACGCATGACGCGCATGATTGCCGTGATTTGGTTGGGGGCCGTCGCGGCCATGGCCTGGGGCCTGTTCCAGGTCAAGAACGAGGTGCGCAGCCTGGAAGCCGAGCTGCAGAAGACGCGCTGGGCGACCAAGAGCGACCGCGAGACCATTGAGATCCTGAAGGCCGAGTGGAGCTACTTGAACCAGCCTGCGCGGATCGCCGACCTGGCGACGCGCCACCTGGAGCTTGTCCCGCTCGACAACAACCGAATTGTCGAACTTTCCGAGTTGTCCTCGCGGCTGAGCCCACAATTCGACGGCGAAGTTCCCTCTCCCGACTCGCCGTTGGCTCAAGCCGCAACTCTTGCCAGTGCGGAGGCCGAGCGATGAGTCGCCGGACCGCTCACTATTCGCCTCCCTGCCATCCCTGCGGTCCAGACCCGCAGCCGGATCATGTGGCCCTGATACAGCTCGACGGCGCCGCCAAGCAGTCGCTCGAGAGGAGCCGCACCCGGATGCTCGTTACGGGTCTGGTCTTCGCGCTGGCTTTTCTCTTCGACGGCCTGCAGCGCCTCGTAGCCGGTCTGCTGCACAGTGATCGGGTGCGCTTGGCCGACACCACAGCTTTTGCCAGTACAGCTTTTGCCAGTGCGGGGGCCCAGCGATGAATCGCCGGACCGCCCATCATTCGCCTCCCTGCCATCCCTGCGGTCTAGACCCGCAGCCGGATCGCGCAGCCCTGATACAGCTCGACGGCGCCGCCAAGCAGTCGCTCGAGACGGGCCGCACCCGGTTGCTCGTTACGGGTCTGGTCTTCGCACTGGCTTTCTTTTTCATCGGCGTGCGCGTGGTCGAGGTCAGCCTGCTGCCCGGCGACATGGTCCGCCTGGCCGCAGCCGCGCGGGCCAACGCGCCGGCGCAAAGGGGCGACATCGTTGACCGCAACGGCATCGTGCTGGCCAAGACGCTGCCCTCGGTCTCGCTCTACGCCAACCCCAAGCAGGTCCGCGATCCGGCGGCGGTGGCCGCCAGCCTGAGCCGTACCCTGCCGGGCCTGACGGAGCCGAAGCTGGCGGCCCGGCTGGCCGGCGAGCGCTCCTTCGTCTGGGTCAAGCGCAACCTGACGCCGCGCGAGCAAGACGCGGTCAATCGCCTCGGCATTCCCGGCCTCTATTTCCAGAACGAGCCGATCCGGGTCTATCCGCAGGGCTCCCTGGTCTCGCACGCGGTCGGCTTCACCGATATCGACAGCCGCGGACTGGCCGGCATAGAGCGGGCCTTCGACCCGATGCTGCAGGACGGAACCGCACCGGTCGCGCTCAGCCTCGACGTCCGGGTGCAGCACATTTTGAGCGAAGAGCTGGCCGCGGCGATGGAGGATTTCCAGGCGATCGGCGCCGCCGGCCTGGTGCTCGACGTCGAAACCGGCGAGATCCTCGCCATGGCCTCGCTGCCCAGCTTCGATCCGAGAGAGCCGGGTGCGGCGACCAGCGACGCCCGCTTCAACCGGGCCACCCTCGGCATCTACGAGATGGGCTCGGTCTTCAAGATCTTCACCACCGCCATGGCGCTCGACCAGGGTGTGGTGACCCTCAACGACGGCTACGACGTCAGCGAGCCGATCCGCGCCTCGCGCTTCGTGATCCGCGACTACAAGCCCAAGAAAGGCTGGCTATCGGTGCCGGAAATCTTCATCTATTCCAGCAACATAGGCACTGTTCAGATGGCCATGGAGGCGGGCACGCCGAGCCAGCAGCGCTTCCTGCGGCAGCTCGGCCTGACCCAGTCCCAGTCCATCGAGCTGCCGGAGGCCGGACAGCCGCTGGTCCCCTCGCCTTGGCGCGAGATCAACACTATGACCATCTCCTATGGCCACGGACTGGCGGTCAGCCCCTTGCAGCTGACCAGCGCGGTCGCCGCCATGGTGAACGGCGGCGTCCTGCGCCCGGCAACACTGCTGAAGCGGGCCGACGGCGAGCCGGTCGTGGGCGAGCGCGTGATCAGCGAAGACACCTCCGCAGCCATGCGTTGGATGATGCGCCTAGTGGTGCAGCACGGCACCGGTCGCAAGGCCGATGCGGCCGGTTATCTGGTCGGCGGCAAGACCGGCACGGCCGACAAGCTGAATGGGCGCCGCTACGCGCGCAACTCCCGGATTTCGTCTTTTGTCGCGGCCTTCCCGATGGACAAGCCGCGTTACGTGATCTTCGCCATGATTGACGAACCGAAAGGCAAGAAAAGCACCTTCGGCTTCGCGACCGGCGGCTGGGTGGCCGCCCCGGTGGTGCAGCGCGTCGTGCAGCGCATGGGACCGATGATGGGCCTCCAACCGCACAGCCCCGAAGTGGCCGCCAGCATCGACGACCTGATGACCCCGGCGGCAGCGAGGGAATTCACGCTTGCGTCTGACTGAGCTGGCAGAGGGAACGACAATAGAGATGGTGCCCGAGGCGGCGATCGAACCGATCGAGATCGAAGGACTGTCGGCCGACAGCCGTCAGGTCGCGCCCGGCTTCCTCTTCGCCGCCCTGCCCGGCAGCACCGCCGACGGCCGCGCCTTCATCGACGAGGCGGTGGCCAAGGGGGCGGTCGCCGTGCTCGGCCCGAACGGCACCAGGCTCAAGAATTACGGGCGACCGGTCGCCCTTCTGACCGACGACAACCCGCGCCGCCGCCTCGCCCTCATGGCGGCGCAGTTCTACGGGCGGCAACCCCGCATCATCGCCGCGGTGACCGGCACCAACGGCAAGACCTCGGTCGCCGACTTCACGCGACAGATCTGGCAGCACTGCGGCCGCAAGGCAGCGAGCCTCGGGACCCTCGGCCTAGTGCCCGAGCATCCCGCCGCGCCGCCGGCCCTCACAACGCCCGATCCGGTCGCCCTGCAGCGCTGCCTGGCGGCACTGGCCGGCGACGGTTTCGACTATTTGGCGATGGAGGCCTCGAGCCACGGCCTCGATCAGTTCCGCCTCGACGGCGTGCGGGTCACCGCCGCGGCCTTCACCAACCTGTCGCGCGACCACCTGGACTACCACGACGGCATGGAGGCCTACCTGGCGGCCAAGCTGCGGCTGTTCACCGATCTGCTGCGCGACGGCGGACTGGCCGTGATCAACGCCGACGTGCCCGAGGCCGAGGCCATCAAGGCGGCCGTCGCCGAACGCGACGTCACCGTGCTCAGCTACGGCCAAGCCGGTCATGCCCTGCGCCTGATCGAGCGCACACCGAGCAGCGACGGGCAAGCGCTCACCCTCGACGTCCTCGGCGAGCGTCACAGCGTCCAGCTGCCGCTGGCCGGCACCTTTCAGGCCAGCAACGTGATGGCCGCCCTCGGATTGGCGATCGCCACGGGTGCCGCGCCCGGGGCCGCGCTCGCCGCCCTGCCCCACCTCGCGGGCGTACACGGCCGCATGGAGCTGGTCGCCCGCACGCCGAACGGCGCGGCGGTCTATGTCGACTATGCCCACACACCCGACGCCTTGGAGACCGTGCTGACTGCTTTGCGCCCGCATACCAAGGGGCGGCTCTTCGTGGTCTTCGGCTGCGGCGGTGACCGCGACCCCGGCAAGCGGCCGCTGATGGGCGACGCAGCCCAGCGGCTCGCCGACGTGGCCATCGTGACGGACGACAACCCGCGCAACGAGGACCCGGCCGCAATCCGCCAGCAGGCCTTGGCCGCCGCGCCCGACGCGAGAGAGATCGGCAACCGCGAAGACGCCATCGCGCAGGCCGTGGAGGAGCTTGGCCCCGGCGACCTGTTGGTCATCGCCGGCAAGGGGCACGAAACCGGCCAGACCGTCGGCGGGGAAGTCCTGCCCTTCGACGATCGCGCGGTCGCTCAGGCGGCCGTTGCCGCGCTTTCCGGAGGCGCGGCATGAGCGGCGCGCCCCTCTGGACGGCGGTCGAGGCCGTCGCCGCCACCGGCGGCCACTGCGATGGCGACTGGGCAGCCAGCGGCATCTCGATCGACAGCCGGAGCTGCAAGCCTGGCGATCTCTTCATCGCGCTGGCCGGCCCCAACTTCGACGGCCACGACTTCATCGAGGCCGCCATCGAGGCCGGCGCCGCCGCCGTGCTCGCCCACCGCGCGCCAAAGCCGAAACCGCAGGGGGCGCCCCAGGGCGCACCGTTTCTGATGGTCGAGGACACCCTGAGCGCGCTGACCGCGCTCGGTGCTGCCGGCCGCGAGCGCAGCAAGGCTCGCCTGATTGCCGTGACGGGCTCGGTCGGCAAGACCAGCACCAAGGAGGCGCTGCGCGCCTGCCTTTCCGCCCAGGGCGAGACCACGGCATCGGTCGCCAGCTTCAACAATCATTGGGGCGTGCCCCTGTCGCTCGCCCGCATGCCGCGCTCCGCCGTCTACGGCGTCTTCGAGATCGGTATGAACCATGCCGGCGAGATTGGCCCGCTCAGTCGACTGGTGCGGCCCGACGTGGCCGTCATCACCACGGTACAGCCGGTGCACCTGGAAAACTTCAAGAACGTGCTGGAGATCGCCGACGCCAAGGCCGAGATCTTCGAAGGCATGACACCGAACGGCGTGGCGGTCCTCAATCGCGACAATCCCTTCTTCGCCAACCTGCGCGAACGCGCCGCGGACTGCGGCGTAACGCGTGTTGTCAGCTTCGGCCGCCACCCGGAGGCCGACATGCGGCTGACCGACAGCTCGCTGCACGCGACCTGCAGCGCGGTCCACGCCAGCTACAAGGGCACGGCGATCGACTACTGCCTCTCGGTTCCGGGCGAGCACTGGGTGATCAACTCCCTCGCGGTCCTGCCCGCAGCCGACGCGGCGGGCGCCGACCTTGTCGCCGCAGCTGCCGAGCTGTCGCAGCTGCAGGCATTGAAGGGACGCGGCGCGAGACTCGAGATCGTTCTACCGACCGGCGTCTTCCTGCTGATCGACGAGAGCTACAACGCCAATCCGACCTCGATGAAGGCAGCCTTCGCCGTCCTCGGCCGCACCAACCGGGGCCAGGGCGGGCGGCGGATCGCCGTGCTCGGCGACATGCTCGAACTCGGCCCCGGCTCGCCCGACATGCATGCCGGGCTGGCGGCACCGCTGATCGAAGCCGAGGTTGATCTGGTCTTCACCTGCGGCCCCGACATGGCACACCTCCACGAACGACTGCCGGAGGCGCAGCGCGGCGGCCATGCCGCGGACTCCAAGGCGCTTGCCCCCCTGGTGAACGCCGCCGTCGCGCCCGGCGACGTGGTCATGATCAAAGGATCGCTCGGCAGCCGTATGGCGGTGGTGGTCGATGCGCTCAAGTCTCTCGACGCAGCCCCGCTGCGCGTCGCCAACGGCGAGTGAGAAAGGGACCAGCCACGCATGCTCTTCAACCTGCTCGCCCCGCTTGGTAACGAGATCCTGGTCTTCAATCTCTTCCGCTACCTGACCTTTCGCAGCGGCGCGGCGGTGGTGACGGCGCTCTTCATCTGCTTTGTGATCGGCCCGCACTTCATCGCCTGGCTCAAGGCCAAGCAGCGCGAAGGCCAGCCGATCCGCGACGACGGCCCGCAGCACCACCTCATCACCAAGGCCGGCACACCGACCATGGGCGGCTTCCTGATCCTGCTGGCGATCGCGATCTCGACCCTGCTCTGGGCCGATCTCACCAATGGCTTCGTCTGGGCGATCCTGTTCATCACCATCGGCTTCGGTGCAGTCGGATTCGCCGACGACTATCTGAAGCTCAGCCGGCGCAACTCGAAGGGTCTGCCGAGCCGCTTTAAATTCCTGGCCCAGGTCCTGATCGGCACCGCCGCGGCGATCTGGATCGTGCATTTGAGCCCGATGGAGCTGCAGAGCCAGCTGGCGATCCCGATCCTCAAGGACGTGCTCATCAATCTCGGCTGGTTCTTCGTCGTCTTCGCCGTGCTGGTCATGGTCGGCGCCTCGAACGCCGTGAACTTGACCGACGGCCTGGACGGGCTGGCCATCGTGCCGGTCATGATCGCCGCCGCCTGCTTCGGCTTTATCGCCTACCTGGTCGGCAACGCGGTCTTTTCCAACTATCTGCAGATCCACTACGTGCCCGGCACCGGCGAGCTGGCCGTGTTCTGCGGCTCGCTGGTCGGCGCCAGCCTGGGCTTCCTCTGGTACAACGCGCCGCCGGCCATGGTCTTCATGGGCGACACCGGCTCCTTGAGCTGCGGCGGCGCGCTCGGCGGCATCGCCGTCATTACCAAGCACGAGCTGGTGCTCGCCATCATCGGCGGGCTTTTCGTACTGGAGACCGTTTCGGTCATCGTCCAGGTCATCTCCTTCAAGCTCACCGGCAAGCGCGTCTTCCGCATGGCGCCGCTGCACCACCACTTCGAGCAGAAGGGCTGGGCCGAGCCGACCATCGTGATCCGCTTCTGGATCATCGCCTCGATCCTCGCGCTGGCGGGGCTCTCCACCTTGAAGCTGAGATGAGGATAGCGCCCCGGTGATCGACCTCTTCTACTTCAACGGCCTTCCGGTGGCGGTGCTCGGGCTCGGCAAGTCCGGCAGCGCCGCCGCGCGCGCCTTGATGAAGAGCGGTGCCGAGGTCTGGGCCTGGGACGACTCCGAAGATCAGCGCGCCGCGGCCCGCAAAGAGGGCATTCCCCTGGTCGACCTGACCAGCTGCAACTGGTCGGAGCTGACCAGTCTGGTGCTCTCGCCGGGCATCCCGCAGCGTTATCCTGAACCGCACCCGGTCGCGCAGCTGGCGCGCGACAACGGCTGCGAGATCATCGGCGACATCGAGCTCCTGGCCCGCGCCCAGCGCAATGCCGAATACCTCGGCGTCACCGGCACCAACGGCAAGTCGACCACGACCGCGCTGATCGCCCACATCCTCGAGTTGGCCGGCCGCGAGATCCAGGTCGGCGGCAATCTCGGTACACCGGTGCTCGAGCTAGACGCCTTGGACAGCGGCGGCATCTACGTCATCGAGATGTCGAGCTATCAGCTCGAGATCACCGTCTCGGTGACCTGGGACGTGGCCGTGCTGCTGAACATCACCGCCGACCATCTGGAGCGGCACGGCGGCTTCGAGGGTTACGTCGCGGCCAAGCGACTGATCTTCCACCGCCAGACCAAGCCGCGCACGGCGGTGATCGGCGTCGACGACGAGACCAGCCAAGGCATCTGGGAAGAGCTCAAATCTGCCGACGAGCAGATCGTGATCCCGATCTCCGGCAACCGCCGTGTGCATGGCGGCGTCTTCGTTCTCGACGGCGTACTCTACGACGACAGCGAGGGCAAGGAGGTGCCGGCGCTCGACCTGCGCGGCATCGTCAGTCTGCCCGGCGCGCACAACTGGCAGAACGCCGCCGCCGCCTACGCTGCCTGTAAGGCGGCCGGCGTTGCGCCGCCGGTGATCGCCGCCTGCATGCGCAGCTTCCCGGGCCTGGCCCATCGCCAGGAGTTGCTGGCCGTGATCGACGGCGTCGCCTACGTCAACGATTCCAAGGCGACCAACGCAGACGCCGCGGCCAAGGCGCTGGCCTGCTACGGTCGGATCTACTGGATCGCCGGCGGGCGCGCCAAGGAGGGCGGGATCGACTCCCTCGCCCCCTTCTTCCCGCGCATCGCCCACGCCTTCCTGATCGGCGAGGCGGCCGGCGACTTCGCCGGGCTGCTCGACGGCACGGTGCCCTTCACCGATTGCGGCGACCTCAAGACCGCCGTCGCTCAAGCCCAAGCATTGGCGGCCAAAGACGAACGACCCGGCGCCGTCGTGCTGCTGTCGCCGGCCTGCGCCTCCTTCGATCAGTATCGCAACTTTGAGATTCGCGGCGATGCCTTCCGCGATCTGGTCGCGGCCCTGCCGGGTTCCCGTGAAGAGGTCGAGACCGCCGTGTCGGCACAAGGCGGAGGGCGGCTGCAATGAGCACCTTCGCGCGCACCGATCGAAGCGAGCTGGGCCGCTGGTGGTGGACCGTCGACCGCTGGACCCTGGCGGCGATCATCGCCCTGGTCGCCATCGGCGCCGTGCTGCTGCTCGCCGCCTCGCCGGCGGCCGGCAACCGCATCGGCCTCGACAGCTTCCACCTGGCGCGCCGGCAGCTCGTGCTGCTGCCGTTCGCCCTGCTGCTGATGACCGGCGTATCGCTCTTCTCCCTGCGCTGGATACGGCGCACGGCCGGGCTCGGCTTCGCCGTGGCGCTGCTGCTCTGCCTGCTCACCCTCGCGGTGGGGCCGGAGATCAAGGGTGCCACGCGCTGGATCAATGTCGCCGGCTTCTCGCTGCAGCCCTCCGAGTTCCTGAAGCCCTGCTTCGCGGTCACCGCGGCCTGTATGTTCGCCGCTGCCAAGAGTGAGCGGGGTATTCCCGGTGTAACCATCGCCGGGCTGCTTTGGGCAATCTCGGGCGCGCTGTTGCTGCTGCAGCCGGACGTCGGCCAGTTCTTCGTTCTGACCGCCATCTGGGGCGTGCAGTTCTTCCTGGCCGGCCTGCCGCTGGCCTGGGTTGCGCTGCTGCTGGTCGGCGGTGTCGTGGCCTTGATCGGCACCTACTTCGCGCTGCCGCACGTGGCCGCGCGCATCGACAGTTTCCTCGATCCCGCGGCCGGCGACCGCTATCAGATCAGCCGCTCGCTGAAGGCCTTCGTCGAGGGCGGCCTGTTCGGTCGCGGCCCTGGCGAGGGCACGGTCAAGGCGCAACTGCCGGACTCCCATTCCGACTTTATCTTCGCGGTGGCCGGCGAAGAGCTGGGTATGCTCGCCTGCCTGATCATCGTCGCGCTCTTCGCTTTCGTCGTGCTGCGCGGCTTCAGCCGAGTGCTGCAGGACAACAACCTCTTCGTCGTGCTGGCGACCGCCGGGCTGCTCACCCAGTTCGGCCTCCAGGCCATGATCAACATGGCCTCGGCGCTGCACATGATGCCGACCAAGGGCATGACCCTGCCCTTTATCAGCTACGGCGGCTCCTCGCTGGTTGCGCTGTCGCTTGGCATGGGCATGGTGCTGGCGCTGACCCGCCGCCGCCCCGGGATGGGGTCCGGCATGGGGGAGCGCGCATGACCGAAGATCGACGTCAGCGCATCGTCCTCACCACCGGCGGCACCGGCGGACACATGTTCCCGGCACAGGCGCTGGCCCGCACCCTGATCGCCCGCGGCCACCGCGTGGTCCTGATCACTGACCAACGCGGCGCCGGTTTCGGACCCAACTTGCCGCAGGTGCAGACCCATCGGATCGCCGCCGCGGCCGTGACCGGCGGCGGCCTGACCAGGAAGCTGCGGGGGCTGCTGAATGTCGGCCTCGGCTATCTTCAGGCGCGCCGCCTGTTGAAGACGCTCGAGCCCGACGCCGTGGTCGGTTTTGGCGGCTATGCCGCGGTCCCCGCCACGCTGGCCGGCGCGCATCTCGGCCGGCGCGTGGTCCTGCACGAACCGAACGCGGTGATGGGCCGGGCCAATCGTCTGCTGGCTGCCAAGGCCAAGATCATCGCCACCGCCTTCGAGCAAGTCCACGGCATGAGCCCCGGCCCTGAGACCCGCGTGGTCGTGACCGGCAATCCGGTACGCGCCGGCATCGCCGCGCTGGGCTGCCGGCCTTTCCCGGTGCCGGGCGAAAACGACCGCTTGCGTCTGCTGGTGACCGGCGGCAGCCAGGGCGCGCGCGCCTTCAACGATCTGGTGCCGGCCGCGCTCTGCCGGCTGTCGGACGCGTTGCGCAGCCGCCTGCAAGTGAGCCAGCAAGTCCCCGGCGGCGAGCAGGAGCAGGTCGCCGCGCGCTACAAGGATTGCGGCGTCGAGGCCGAGCTGGCGCCCTTCTTCGAGGACATGCCGGAGCGCCTGGCGGCGGCCCATCTGGTGATCTGTCGCTCCGGCGCGTCGACCGCGGCCGAGCTGACCATCGCCGGCCGCCCGGCGATCCTGGTGCCCTTCCCCTTCGCCGCCGACGATCACCAGACGGCGAACGCCCAAGCCCTGGCCGAAGCCGGCGCCGGCTGGCTGATGCCGCAGTCGGCGCTCACGGCGGAGACTCTTGCCGAGCGTCTGACGGCTTTGCTCTCGACTCCCGCCCTGCTCGCCAAGGCGGCCGGCTGCGCCCGGATGATCGCGCAGGAGGATGCCGCCGAGCGCCTGGCCGACCTGGTCTGCGGCCTGGCCGAGAGCAACGGCGGCCACGAGCAGAAGGAGGCCGCGGCATGAAGGCGCTGCCTCTCAACATCGGCATCATTCACTTCGTCGGCATCGGCGGCATCGGCATGTCGGGGATCGCCGAGATCCTGCACAACCTGGGCTACCAGGTGCAGGGCAGCGACATCGCCGAGAACGCCAACGTGAAGCGCCTCGGCGGACTCGGCATCAAGGTGATGGTCGGCCAAAGGGCCGAGAACATCGACGAGGCCAGCGTCATCGTCGTCTCCTCGGCGATCAAGGCCGACAATCCCGAGGTCCTGGCCGCCCGCGAGCGCGCCCTGCCGGTCGTGCGCCGCGCCGAGATGCTGGCCGAGCTGATGCGCCTCAAGTGGTCGGTTGCGGTTGGCGGCACGCACGGCAAGACCACCACGACCTCCATGGTCGCGGCCATGCTGGATGCGGCCGAGCGCGACCCGACGGTGATCAACGGCGGCATCATCAACGCCTACGGCACCAACGCGCGGCTCGGCGCCGGCGACTGGATGGTGGTCGAGGCTGACGAGAGCGACGGCACCTTCGTCAAACTGCCGGCGACTATCGCCGTGGTCACCAACATCGATCCCGAACATCTCGACTTCTACGGCTCGGTCGAGGCGCTGCACGACGCCTTCGAGAGCTTCATCGAGAACATTCCCTTCTACGGCTTCGCCGTGCTCTGCCTCGATCATCCGGTAGTGCAGTCGATGATCGGGCGCGTCGAGGATCGGCGCATCATCACCTACGGCTTCAGCCCGCAGGCCGATGTGCGCGGCGAGAACGTCGTAACCGGCACGAGCGAGACGAGCTTCGACGTTGCGCTGGCCGAGCGTCAGCACAAGGAAGCGCAGAGCATCGAAGGTCTGCAGCTGCCCATGCTGGGCCATCACAACGTGCAGAACGCGCTGGCCGCCATGACCGTGGCGCGTGAGCTCGGCTTCGAGGAAGACACCGTGCGCCAGGCAATCGGCGGCTTCAGCGGCGTCAAGCGCCGCTTCACCAAGACCGGCGAAGCCGGCGGCATCACCGTGATCGACGACTACGGCCACCATCCGGTGGAGATCGCGGCGGTCCTCAAGGCCGCCCGCGAGGCCGCTAAGGCCAAGGTGATCGCCGTGGTGCAGCCGCACCGCTACAGCCGTCTGGCGCACCTCTTCGAGGGTTTTTGCACCTGCTTCAACGATGCCGACCAGGTGATCGTGGCGGACGTCTACGAGGCCGGCGAGACGCCGATCGAAGGCGCCGACCGCGACGGCTTGGTCAACGGCCTGCGGGCCCGCGGCCACCGCCACGTGACCCCTCTTGAGTCGGCGGAGGCGCTGCCAAGCCTGATCTACGAACTGGCCGAGCCGGGCGACCTGGTGGTCTGCCTCGGCGCCGGCAACATAACTGCCTGGGCGAACGCGCTGCCCGGCCAACTCCAAGAACTCATGACAGCAGGCGAACCGGGGACGGACGGACCCAAACGAGCAGGAGCCGGACGATGATGGTCAAGACCACTCCCCCAACCACCCAGAAACTTCTCGACCGGCTGCCGCCGGTGAGGGGCCGTTACACCGAAAACGCGCCGCTCGCCGGGATTACCTGGTTCCGCGTCGGCGGGCCAGCCGAGGTCGCTTTCCGACCGGCCGACCGGGAAGACCTGCTGGACTTCCTCAAGGCAAAACCCGCCGACGTGCCCGTGACGGTGATCGGCGTCGCCTCGAACCTGCTGGTGCGCGACGGCGGCGTGCCCGGCGTAGTGCTGCGGCTCGGCCGCGGCTTCGCCCAGATCGAGCCGGAAGGCAGCACGGTGCGTTGTGGCGGCGGCGCGCTCGACCGCAACGTGGCCATGGCGGCCAAGCTGGCCGGGCTCGGCGGCCTCGAGTTCCTCTCCGGCGTGCCCGGCACGATCGGCGGCGCGCTGCGCATGAACGCCGGCGCCTACGGCCGCGAAATGAAAGACGTGCTGATCTCCGCCGAGGCAGCTGATCCCAGCGGCCAGGTGCACCAGCTCGGGCCCGACGATCTGGGCTTCAGCTATCGCCACTCGTCGATCCCCGAGGACTGGATCTTCCTTTCGGCCAAATTCAAGGGACGGCCGGACCAGCCGGACGCCATCGCCCACCGCATGGCCGAGGTGCAGAAGTCGCGCTGCACCAGCCAACCGATCCGTAGCCGCACCGGCGGCTCGACCTTCAAGAACCCGCCGCCGGCGACCTCCAACGGCCTCAAGGCCTGGCAGCTCATCGACAAGGCAGGCTGCCGCGGCCTCAAGCGCGGCGGCGCCATGGTCTCGGAGAAGCACTGCAACTTCCTGATCAACACCGGCAACGCCACGGCCGAGGACCTGGAGATGCTGGGTGAGGAGGTTCGCAAGCGGGTGCGCGAAGACAGCGGTGTGAGCCTGGAATGGGAGATCCGTCGGATCGGCAAGCCGCGCGGTGAGGGCATCGCGCAGAACGGCAACGGAGGCGCTGCATGACCAAGTCGGTCGCGGTCCTGATGGGCGGCTTTTCGGCCGAGCGGGAAGTCTCGCTCGTGAGCGGCCGGGAGTGCGCCAAGGCACTGCGCGAGGCCGGCTACGGCGTCAGCGAGATCGATGTCGGGCGCGACCTGGGCGCCCTGCTGAAGGCGCTCGATCCGCAGCCCGACGTGGTCTTCAACGCCCTGCACGGTCGCTGGGGCGAGGACGGCTGCGTGCAGGGCGTGCTGGAGTTCCTGGAGATCCCCTACACCCATTCCGGCGTACTGGCCTCCGCCCTGGCCATGGACAAGCCGATGGCCAAGCAGGTCTTCGGCGCCGTCGGCCTGCCCTGCCCGGATGGCATGATCGTCAAGCGCGACAAGGTCCGTGCAGGCGATGTCATGCCGCGGCCCTATGTGGTGAAGCCGCTCAACGAGGGCTCCAGCGTCGGTGTGCGCATCGTCCTGGCCGGCGACAACGAGCCGCCGCTCGGTCACGCCGAGGCGCAGTTCGGCGAGCTGGTTCTGGTCGAACGCTACGTGCCGGGCCGCGAACTCACCGTCGCGGTGATGGGCGACCGTCCCTTGGCGGTGACCGAGATCAGCCCCAACGAAGGCTTCTACGACTATACGGCCAAGTACACCGACGGCCGGGCCGTGCACGTGGTACCGGCAAAGATACCGCAGGGCATTTACGACCAGGCCTTGGAGATCGCCCGCGCCGCGCACGAAGCACTCGGCTGCCGCGGCGTGAGCCGGGCCGACTTCCGCTACGACGACACCGAGGGTGAGCCGGGCCGGCTCTATCTGCTCGAGGTCAACACCCAGCCGGGGATGACGCCGCTCAGCCTAGTGCCTGAGCAGGCCGCGCACCTCGGCATGTCCTTTTCCGAACTCTGTGCCTGGATGGTGGAGCAAGCGTCATGCGACGGCTGAACCCGACTGCCCGACCGAAGACCGGTGCCAAGCGCGGCCAGAAGGCCGCCCGCCGCCGCAGCAAGCGGCATTTCGACTGGCAGATCCTCTGGCGCCTGCGCTACGCCATCGTGGCGCTTGCGGTGACCGGTATGACGGGCGGGCTCTGGTATAGCGGCTGGATCGCCGAGCGCGCCCAGCGCAGCCTCGACTGGTCCTACGGGCTGAGTGCCGATGCCGGCCTGGCCGTCGACGACGTGCTGGTCGAGGGCCGCAATCGGACCGACGCCGGCGCCATCCTGGCCGCCCTGGAGGTCGAGTGCGGCCTGCCGATCCTGGCCTTCGACCCCCATGCCGCCAAGGAACGGCTAGAGGCCCTGCCCTGGGTCGCCGAGGCATCCGTCGAGCGCCGGCTGCCGAGCTGGATCTACGTCAGCCTGACCGAACGCCAGCCACTCGCCCTCTGGCAACTCGACGGCAAGCTGAGGGTGATCGACAGCGCCGGCGCCGTCATTCCCGGCGCCAAGATCGAGCGCTTCGCGAGCCTGCCGCTGGTGGTCGGCCAGGACGCCCCGGCGCACGCTGCCGACCTGTTGGCGCTGCTCGATAGCGAACCCGTCCTGCGCCCCCTGGTCACCGCCGCATTCCGCGTCAGCGGGCGGCGCTGGAACCTGCGCCTGGAGGGCGGCATCGACGTGCAACTGCCGGAAGCCGGCGCCGATCAGGCCTGGGCCAAGCTCGCCGAGGTCGAGCGCCAGCAGCAGGTCCTGGAGCGCGACGTGATCGTGATCGATCTGCGCCTGCCCGACCGCCTGATCGTGCGTACCACCGGCGGCAACGGCGAGGGTGAGAGCACATGAGCTTCCGCGAGCGGCTAGGGAAACAGGAGCGACAGTGAAGCGCGGCACGACCAGGAACAGGAACGGTCTGATCGCTGCTCTCAACGTGGGCAGCAGCAAGGTCTGCTGCTTCATCGCCAAGGCCGCGGACGGCGCGCAGCCGCGCGTTATCGGGATCGGCCAACAGGCCAGCCATGGCGTCAAGGCCGGCGCCGTGATCGACATGGAGACCACCGAGGCGGCGATCCTGAACGCGGTGCACGCGGCCGAGCAGATGGCTGAAGAGCGGATCGAGCGCGTCGTCGTCAATCTTTCGGGCGGCTATCCCGAATCCAGCTCGGTCGGTGTCGAGGTCGCGATCGACGGCCACGAGGTCGGCGACAGCGATCTGGACCGCGCGGTCGCACGCAGCCACGACTTCGACGGCACCAAGGGCCAGGTGGCCAACGGCCGGCAGCTGATCCACGCCATCCCGACCTCTTACAGCATCGACGGCAGCCGCGGCATCCGCGATCCGCGCGGCATGTGCGGCGAGCGCCTGGCGGTCAGCATGCATTTCATCACCGCCGCCGCCGGCGCGGTGCGCAACCTGCTGAACTGCGTCGAGCGTTGCCATCTGGACGTGGTCGGCCTGGTCGTCTCGCCCTACGCCTCCGGACTCTCGAGCCTGGTCGACGACGAGACCGAGCTGGGCGTCACCATGATCGACATGGGCGGCGGCACGACCACCATGGCCGTCTTCCTGGAGGGCAAGGTGATCTTCACCGACGTGGTGCCGGTCGGCGGCATCCACGTCACCAACGACATCGCCCGCGGCCTGGCCACGCCGGTGACCCATGCCGAGCGCCTGAAGGCGCTCTACGGCCACGCCACCGCCGTCAGTGCCGACGAGCGCGAGACCATCGAGGTACCGCAGGTCGGCGAAGAGGACAGCAGCGCGCAGCAGGTCTCGCGCGCGACACTGGATCAGATCATCCGGCCGCGCCTGGAGGAGACCTTCGAGCTGGTCCGCGCGCGCCTGGAGGCGAGCGGCTTCGACAAGATTGCCGGCCACCGCGTCGTGCTGACCGGCGGCGCCAGTCAGCTGACCGGCGTGCGCGAGCTGGCCACCAAGGTGCTCGACAAGCAGGTCCGCTTGGGCCGCCCGACCCGCATCCTCGGCCTGGCCGAGGCGACCGCGGGGCCGGCCTACGCGACCTGCGCGGGGCTACTGACTTACGCCGCGACGGCGGAGGCTGCCCGGCCGCGCCGCGCGGAGCCGCAGAGCGGGAAGCCGGGCGACTTCCTGGGCCGCATCGGCATCTGGTTAAGGGAGCATTTTTAGGGCGAGTAGACCGGACGCCCCGGCCGGATCGGGGCATTTTAGGCCGGCGTGTCCGGCAGCGAAGCCTGCAAGCGGGCAAGTGGAGGCTATTATGACGTTGAACTTGAACTTACCGAAAGTGGAGCCGCAGCTTTCGCCGCGGATTACGGTAATCGGAGTTGGCGGCGCGGGCGGCAATGCCGTCAACAACATGATCACGTCGAACCTCGGCGGGGTCGAGTTCCTGGTCGCCAACACGGACGCCCAGGCGCTCACCCAGTCGCACTGCGAGCGGCATATCCAGCTCGGCCGCAACATCACCCAGGGTCTCGGCGCCGGCTCACGCCCGGACGTCGGCCGCGCGGCCGCCGAGGAGGCCTTGGACGACATCATGGCCGAGCTCGAAGGCGCCAACATGGTGTTCATCACGGCGGGCCTCGGCGGGGGCACCGGCACTGGCGCGGCGCCGGTGATCGCCCGCGCGGCGCGCGAAGCCGGCATGCTGGCGGTCGGCGTGGTGACCAAGCCGTTTCACTTCGAAGGCGTGCACCGCATGCGGCTCGCCGAAACCGGCTTGAACGACCTGCAGCAGTACGTCGATACCCTGATCATCATTCCGAACCAGAACCTGTTCCGTGTGGCCAACGAGAAGACGACCTTCGCGGACGCCTTCAAGATGGCCGACGACGTGCTCTATTCGGGCGTGCGTGGCGTGACCGACCTGATGGTCATGCCGGGCCTGATCAATCTCGACTTCGCCGACATCCGCTCGATCATGACCGAGATGGGCAAGGCCATGATGGGCACCGGCGAGGCGAATGGCGAAGGCCGGGCGGTCGCGGCCGCCGAGGCGGCGATCTCCAACCCGCTGCTCGACGATGTCTCGATGAAGGGCGCGCGCGGCGTGCTGATCAACATCACCGGCGGCAACGACCTGACGCTCTTCGAAGTCGACGAGGCGGCCAATCGGATCCGCGACGAGGTCGATCCCGAGGCCAACATCATCTTCGGCTCGACCTTCGACGGCAATCTTGAGGGCACCATGCGCCTCTCCGTCGTGGCGACGGGCATCGATGCCGACGTGGCCGCCGCGCCGCGGCCGGTCACCCTCAGCCTGGTGTCCGATCGGGCGCCGACTCTGGAGGGTGACGACGGCGGGCCTGGCGAAGACGAGATCGTCGCAGCAAGCGACGATCACCATGCCTTCGCCGAGCAGGCCCTGCCGGAGGCGGGCGACTACGGCCAGCAGCCGGGTCCGGCGGCTTACGGCGGCGACACCGAGTACGAGGAGGACGCCGAGGCCGAGGAGGACATCCCGGCGATCCAGGCGATGGATCAGGGCGACGCAGTTGCCGAGACGGCGGAGCCAAGCACCCCGGAGCGCAACGCCGAACGGCGTCAGGAGCAGCACGGCGCCTTCATCGCGCCGCCGCCGGTCCAGGCCCAGCCGGCCCCGGTCCGCCGTAGCGTAGAGAGCCGTCGCGAGGCGGAGCCTTTCGCGGCGGCCGCCATGGCGAATGCCAGCCGCGACCGGGGCACCACCGCGGCAGCTCCCTTGCCGCCGAAGAAGAGCCGCAGCCTCTTCGCCCGCGTCACCGGCGCCGCGGCGGCCCGCGCCGTCAGCCTGGCCGAAAGCGTGGCCGAGCCGATCATGGGCCACGCCGAGGTCGAGCCGGAGCCGGTCCGCCGCGAGGCCCGTCCCGAGGCACAGCCCGAGCTGCAGCCTGCGAGCGCCCGCGAAGCTCAGCGTGAGGTGCAACGTGAGGCCTTGGGCACATCCCAGCGCAGCGAGCCGCTCGTCGGGCGTGCACCGGCGACCGAAACCAGGCCCGTGGCACCGGCAGCCCAACCGGCGGCTCGGCCTACGGTTGACCGTCCCCAGGCTGAACGGCCCTTGGTCGATCGGCCGCTAGTCGGGCGGCCCCAAGTCGAGCAACGGGCCGAATCGGCTCCTACGGCCCAGAGCCGAGACCAAGCGCCGACCCAGGCACCGGCCGCGCCGAGGCTCGAGTCGCGGATTCCGCCGCACCCGGCCTCCCGCGCTGAGGCCGATCCGGCGACCCGTGCCGCGGGCCGTCCTGCGGCTCGGCCCGAGACGGCGGCGCCCACGGCCAGTCAACCGCGGTTGAGCGGCCTGGATGCCTCCGAGCAGGCAAGCTCGGCCGAGGAAGATCTGCTGGATATCCCAGCTTTTCTGCGGCGGCAGGCCAACTGAGGCCCGCCGCGACCGGGCACCCGGGGACTCTGGTGGGGGTCCCCGGGGACGCCTGAGAGCGCCTGGCCAGGCGCCTTCCGAATCATGGTTCAGGCGGTGAACGTGGTTCGTAACAGACTGTCACAAAGAGTGATTTGAGTGCGTCAGGGGGAGCGACCTAAGTTCCTCCTGACGCTTTTGTTTCCCGCTCGGGGATGATGACCGGCTCGGGGGAGATAGCCGGTTAAGGCAACCGCGAATTTGGGTCTTTGGGGGGTTTCTCGTTCGTCACTGGCCAGAGTATCGGCCGCAAGCACAGGTAACCGAGACGGCTCGTGAGTCCGTCGGGGGATTCAGGATGAAGGTTTTGGACGGGGCAAAAGGTTCGGCACGGTCTTCCAGTAAGGGGACCTCGAGGCGCACGGTCCGCCAAAGGACGCTCAAGAACTCCATTCACTGTTCCGGTATCGGCATTCACAGCGGTGAGAAGGTTTCCATGACCCTCCACCCGGCGGAAGCCGATAGCGGCATCGTGTTCCGCCGCACCGATATCGCGGGCGGTGGCGCGGAGATCCAGGCGACCTGGCGGAACGCGGTCGAAACGCCGCTTTGCACGGCCATCGTTCATCCCAGCGGCGTCCGGATTTCGACCATCGAGCATCTGATGTCGGCACTGCACGGCTGCGGTGTCGATAACGTCCTGGTCGAGCTGAGCGGTGGCGAGGTGCCGATCATGGACGGCAGCTCGGCGCCCTTCGTGTTCCTGATCGATTGTGCCGGTACCTGCGAACTCGAGGCACCACGCCGTGCCTTGCGTATCCTGAAGCACGTCATGGTGAGCGATCCCGAGCGGTCGGCGTCGCTCTGCCCTGGCGACGGGCTGTCGATCCACTTCGAGATCGACTTCGACAGCTCCTGCGTTGCCAAGCAGGAATGGTTCGCCAAGGTCCATAATGGCCTCTACAAGCGTGAGGTCGCGCGGGCGAGGACCTTCGGCTTCCTGCACGAGGTCGACCGGCTGCGGGCCATGGGGCTGGCCCGCGGCGGGTCCCTCGACAACGCCGTCGTGATCAGTGGCGATGAAGTGCTGAACGAGGGCGGCCTGCGTTTCGAGAACGAGTTCGTGCGCCACAAGGTGCTCGACTCGATCGGTGACCTCTATCTGGCCGGGGGGCCGATTCTGGGTCACTTCCACGGGGTCCGCGCCGGCCATGCGCTGGTCCTGCGCCTGCTGAACGCTCTGATGGCCGACGAGACGGCCTGGGCCTGGACCGATTTGACCGAATCGGATGCCACCCAGCAGGCCGAGACGGCCGGTGCCACGGTCCCGCCGATCCGGGCGGTGGCCGCCAGCGCTTAATCATCCAGTCTCCGTAGCACTCACGGCGTCGCCCCGGCGGCGCCGTCTTTGTGCCGGCCTTACTCGAACGCTCCCGGCGACGGCGCGCCCAGGTTTCGCGGCCGCTTGAGAGACACTTGGCTTGGCCCTATAGTTCGGGCCGAAAGCCCAGCGAAGACGACGATTCGCGAGCGGCGATTCGCCGGGCCGCGGGCCGTGGGAAAGGCTTGGTGCAAAGGTATGACTCGTAGCCATTCGTTGACGTCCCGCGTGGCCAGGGCGGGACGCGCTGTTGCTATCTTGCTCGCGCTTGCGCTGTTGCCCGCCTGCGGGGGCGACGGCGACGACGAAGTCTATATCGAGCGTCCGGTCGAGGAGCTCTACAACGAAGCGCACGACGCCCTGCTGGCCGGCAATTACGAACAGTCGGCCAAGCTGTTCGACGAGGTAGAGCGCCAACATCCCTACTCCGTCTGGGCGTCCAAGGCGCAGCTCATGGCCGCCTTCGCCCACTATCAGAACAACGCCTACGACGATGCGATCAACTCCCTCGACCGCTTCATCCAGCTGCATCCGGGCAATGAGGATGTCAGCTACGCCTATTATCTGAAGTCGCTCAGCTACTACGAACAGATCTCCGATGTTGGCCGCGATCAGGAAATGACCCAACTCGCCCTGGAGTCGATGGACGAGCTGATCCGGCGCTTCCCGGACAGCAAGTACGCGCGCGATGCCGAGCTTAAGATGGACCTGGCGCGCGACCACCTGGCCGGCAAGCATATGGAGATCGGCCGCTTCTACCAGCAGCGCGGAGAGTATCTGGCGGCCATCAACCGCTTCCGCGTCGTCATTCAGACCTACCAGACGACCACCCACGTGCCGGAGGCGCTGCATCGCCTGGTCGAGTGCTACCTCTCTCTGGGGATCGGCGACGAGGCACAGGCCACGGCGGCGGTCCTGGGCCATAACTTCCCTGGCAGCCGCTGGTACACGGACAGCTATGCGCTGCTGACCGGCGTCGACCTGGCGCCCGAAGAGGACGACCAATCCTGGATCGCGGGTGTCTGGAACTCCGTCTTCTGAGGCCGACCTGTCAAGGCCGACCTGCTGGGGCTGACATGCTGGCCAGTCTCTCGATCCGCGACATCGTCCTTATCGAACGGCTCGATCTCACGTTCCGCGACGGACTCTGCGTCCTGACCGGCGAGACCGGCGCCGGCAAGTCGATCCTGCTCGATTCGCTCGGCCTGGCGCTCGGTGCGCGGGCAGATCAGGGCCTGCTGCGCCCCGGCGCGGAACGCGCCTCGGTCACTGCGGCCTTCGAGCTGCCGGCCGACCATCCCGCTTTCGCACTGCTCGCCGAGCACGAGCTGTCCAGCGAGGAAGAGATGCTGGTGCTGCGCCGGACTCTTGGCGCCGATGGCCGCAGCCGCGCCTTCGTCAACGACCAACCCGTCAGCGTCGGCCTGCTACGCCAGCTGGGCGACGGCTTGGTCGAGATCCAGGGCCAGTTCGAGCAGCGCGGTCTGCTCGACGGTGCGACCCATCGCGGGTTGCTCGACGCCTTCGGTCAACTGAGCGATAAGACCCGAGATCTATGCGGGCTCTGGCAAGCCTGGCGCGATGCGCTGGAGAGCTTGGAGGCGGCCCGGCAGGAGGTCGCCCAGGCCCGTGCCGACGAAGACTACCTGCGCCACGCCGTCGCCGAACTCGACCAGCTGGCACCGCAGCCGGGCGAGGAAGCCGCCCTGGCCGAGCAGCGCGGCCTGCTGATGCACCGAGAAAAGCTGATCGAGGCGCTGAATGAGGCGACCGCCGAGCTGACCGGCGAGAACAGCTCTGCCGGCGCCGAGTCGGCGCTGGGCGCAGCACGGCGGGCGCTGGAGCGCGCGGCCGACAAGGCCGGCGACCGGCTCGACGCGGCCCTGGCCGCGCTCGATCGCGCGGCTGCCGAAACTGAAGAGGCGCTGGCCCAGATCGCCAGCCTCTCGGCCGACATGGAACTTGAGGAAGACAGCCTGGAGCAGATCGAGGACCGCTACTTCGCCCTCAAGGACCTGGCCCGCAAGCACGGCGTGGAGGCCGACCGGCTCGCGACGCTGCGCGACGAGCTGGCCGAACGGCTGGCGGCGATCGACGGTGGCGCGGAACGCCTACAGGATCTGGAACAGGCCGCCACCGCGGCCCGCGACACTTATGCGACGGCCGCCGAAACCCTCAGTCGCGCCCGCGGCAAGGCGGCGAAGCAGCTCGCCGCGGCGGTCAACGCCGAGCTGCCGCCCCTGAAGCTGGAAAAGGCCCGCTTCCAGGTGCTCTGCGAGCGCCAGGAGGAGCCGCGCTGGGGGCCACAGGGCCTCGACCGGGTGAGCTTCGTTGTCGCCACCAACCCGGGCGCGCCGCCGGGGCCACTAGGCCGCATCACCTCGGGCGGCGAGCTGTCGCGTTTCCTGCTCGCCCTCAAGGTCGTGCTCGCCGCCATAGAGCCGATGCAAAGCCTGGTCTTCGACGAAGTCGACAGCGCGGTGGGCGGCGCCACGGCCCATGCCGTCGGTGAGCGGCTGGAACGCCTGGCCCAGGACCGCCAGGTGCTGGTCGTGACCCACAGCCCGCAGGTCGCTGCGCGCGGCGCCCACCACTGGCGGGTCCGCAAGGAGGCCGCCGCCAAGAACCGCGTCGCAACCCAAGTCGGCGAGCTCACCGCCGGTGAGCGGCGCGAGGAGCTGGCCCGCATGCTCTCCGGCGCCACGGTGACCGACGAGGCCCGAGCCGCCGCCGACCGCCTGATCGGCGCGGCCTAGCGGAGCCCTCATGACCAAGAGCCAATCCGCGATCACGCCGGACAAGCTGACGCCCGAGCAGGCTGCAGCTGAGCTCAAGCGCCTGGCCGCCGAGATCGCCTATCACGACGAGCTCTACTATCGGCAGGACGCCCCGGAGATCTCCGATGCGGACTACGACGCCCTGCGCCAGCGCAACGAGGCGATCGAAGCCCGCTTCCCCGATCTGGTGCGCGCCGACAGCCCCTCGCAGCGGGTCGGCGCGGCGCCCTCGGAGACCTTCTCCAAGGTCACCCACAAGGTGCCCATGCTGTCGCTCTCCAACCTCTTCGAGGACGAAGAGGTGGCAGAGTTCTGCGCCCGCATCCGGCGCTTCCTCGGGCTCAAGGCCGAGGAGCCCCTGGAGATCCTGGCCGAGGCCAAAATAGACGGTCTGTCCTGCGCCATTCGCTACGAGAAGGGCCGATTGGTACAGGCGGCGACGCGCGGCGACGGCACCACCGGCGAGGACGTCACCGCCAACGTGCGCACTGTGGGCGACGTGCCGCACCGCCTGACCGGCAAGGGCTGGCCGGAGGTGCTGGAGGTGCGCGGCGAGATCTTCATGCGCCGTGCCGACTTCGCCAAGCTGAACGAGAAACAGGCAGCGGCCGAGCAGAAGGTCTTTGCCAACCCCCGCAACGCTGCTGCCGGCTCCCTGCGGCAGCTCGATCCCAAGATCACAGCCGCGCGGCCCTTGCACTTCCTGGCCTATGCCTGGGGCGAGCTTTCCACTCCGATCGGCGGTACGCTCACCGAGGCGCGCGAGGCGTTGGCCGCCTGGGGCTTCGCGGTCAACGAGCCGGCCCGCCTCTGCGATGGCCCGGAGGCCCTGCTCGCCTTCTACCAGGAGATGATCTCGGAGCGGCCGAATCTGCCGCACGACATCGACGGCATCGTCTACAAGGTCGACCGCCTGGACCTGCAGGAACGCCTCGGCTTCGTCAGCCGCGCGCCGCGCTGGGCCACGGCGCACAAGTTCCCGGCCGAGCAGGCCGAGACCGTCCTGAACAGGATCACGGTCCAGGTCGGCCGTACCGGCGCGCTGACCCCGGTCGCCAATCTGGAGCCGATCACAGTCGGCGGCGTAGTGGTCTCCCGCGCCACTCTGCACAACGAGGACGAAATAGAGCGCAAGGATATTCGCGAAGGCGACACGGTCGTGATCCAACGCGCCGGAGACGTCATTCCTCAGGTCGTGCGCGTGATCGAGGAGAAGCGCCCCAAGGGTACGCGTCGCTACAAGTTCCCCACTGTCTGTCCCTGCGAGTTGAAGACCCCGGTGGTGCGCAAGGAAGGCGAGGCAGTCACCCGCTGCTCCGGTGAGCTGGCCTGCCCCTTCCAGCAGGTCGAGCGCATCCGCCATTTCGTCAGCCGCGATGCCTTCGACATCGAAGGCCTGGGCAACAAGCATATCCAGGCGTTCTGGGAGGACGGGCTGCTGAAGACGCCGGGCGACATCTTCCTCCTTGAGGCGCATGCTGACGATCTGCGCGAGCGCGAGGGCTGGGGCGAGCTGTCGGTCGCCAACCTGATGAAGGCGATCGAGGCGCGGCGGGAGATCGGGCTCGACCGCTTCATCTATGCGCTCGGTATCCCGCAGGTCGGACAGGCAACGGCCAGGCTGCTGGCGCGGCACTACGGTAGCCTGGGCGCCTGGCACGACGCGATGCTCGCGGCGGCGGCCGAGCGCGAGGGGGTGCCAGAAGAGATGAAGAAGCCTGAGCAGGTCGGGGCAGCCTTCGCCGACCTCTGCAACATAGACCAGGTTGGATTCAGCGTGGCCGACGACCTGGTCGCCTTCTTCACCGAGCCGCACAACCTGCAGATCATCAGGGATCTGGAGGAACGCCTCTCGATCGAGGACTTCGCCGCACCCGCCACAACGGACTCGCCGGTGGCCGGCAAGACCGTAGTCTTCACCGGCACCTTGACTGCCATGACCCGCAGCGAGGCCAAGGCGCGCGCCGAGACCCTGGGCGCCAAGGTCGCCGGCTCGGTCTCCAAGAAGACCGACTATGTGGTGGTCGGCGCCGACGCCGGCTCCAAGGCCAAGAAGGCCGAGGAACTGGGCCTGACCACGCTCAGCGAGGAAGAATGGCTGGCGCTGATCGAGCGCGGCGCGTGATCCGTTTCCCGTCCCCAATCCTCAGGAACCGACCGTGATCCAACTGGCTGACATCGAAGCCGCGGCCGAGCGCATCGTCGGGCGCGTGCGGCGCACGCCGCTGCTCAACGCGGGACCACTCAAGGACCCGCCGTTCGACAGCGGACAGAACGGTGCCCTCTGGCTGAAGCTGGAGAATCTTCAGGTCACCGGCTCCTTCAAGGCGCGTGGCGCGACCAACGCGCTCTTGAGCCTCGGCGAGGAGGAGATTCGGCGCGGCATCATCACCGCCTCGGGCGGCAATCACGGCTTGGCGGTCGCCTACGCCGGATGGCAGGCCAAAACGCGCGCGGTCATCTACCTCTCCGAGAACGTGCCGGCGGCCAAGGCGGATAAGTTGCGCGCCTGGGGCGCCGAGGTGGTGGTCGAGGGGCCGGTCTGGGACGATGCCAACGAGGCAGCCCTGGCGACGGCCGAGCGCGAGGGGCTGAGCTACATCCATCCCTTCGCCAATCCCAACGTGATCGCCGGCCAGGGCACGGTCGGCCTGGAGATCCTGCGCGAGCGGCCTGAGACCGACCTGCTGCTGGTCGCCATCGGCGGCGGCGGCCTGATGTCCGGCGTCGCTACCGCGGCCAAGGCCATGAAGCCGGAGATCCGGGTGATCGGTGTCGAGCCGACCGGCGCGCCGACCCTGAAGGAAAGCGTCGCCGCCGGCGAGGTGATCACCCTGCCGAGCGTCGAGACCGAGGCGGTCACCTTGGCACCGCGCCGCAGCGCCGAGATCAACCTGGAGATCATCCGACGCAACGTCGACGACTTCATCCTGGTGAGCGACGAGGAGATGCGGGCCGCCGCCCGCTGGCTCTGGTTCGAGCTGGGCATCGCCGCCGAGCTCTCCGGCGCTGCCGTGCTGGCCGCGCTGATGACCGGCCGCGTGACCCCGCCGCCCGGCGCCCGCGTGACGGCACTGGTCTGCGGCGCCGGGAGCGATGGCCTCACGGCTGCCTGAAGGGGCCTGCCGGCCGCCCGGGCCTTTAAGCAAGTCTTTACGCTGCGCCGATAGCTTCGCCGAAGCCCGAATGGTTTGTGTGCCAATGGCGAGCGTCAAGAAGGGTCAGGACGATGCTGAACGCGGAAGAAAGCCTGGAATTCATCCTCGGCCAGGTCGAAGATTTGGGCCAGGGCGCACGTCCGGACGAGCGGGCCGCCTACCGCGCGTTGATCCACATGACCCAGCGCTGGGCCGAGCCGACCGACCTCTTCATCGACGAGGATATGGCCATGGCAGAGCGCATCGGCCAGGACCTCGCCGACCTGGCCCGCCACATCAACGACATCCAGCACGCCTACATGAAGGCGCTGTTCACCGAAAAGGCATGATTGCGAGCCGGTAAGGCCGGCCTCGGTATCTCCGCACAAATATTCGAGACCTCACCCGCCAAGCGGCCGGGTCGCCTCGCTGAGCCAGTTGGCCGTCTCGTCATCGACCTCTGGTCCGATCGCCTCGCGCACGCGGGCGTGGTAGGCGTCGAGCCAGGCTATCTCCTCGGCGCTCAGCAAGGAGGGCTCGACCAGGCTCAGGTCGATCGGTGCAAGGGTCAGGGTCTCGAAGCCCAGCATGTCGCGCTCGCCGCCCTCGATGCGCGGCAGCTCGACCACCGTGACCAGGTTCTCGATGCGGATGCCGTAGGCGCCGGTCTTGTAGTAGCCGGGCTCGTTGGAAATGATCATGCCCGGCTCTAGGCCGACCCTGTTCGGCATCTTGGAGACCCGCTGCGGTCCCTCGTGCACGCCCAGATAGCTGCCCACGCCGTGGCCGGTGCCGTGGTCGTAGTCGAGCCCGGCCTGCCATAGCGGCAGCCGCGCCAAGGTGTCGAGCTGGCTGCCCGTGGTGCCGGCCGGAAAGCGCGCCGCGGCCAACGCGATATGCCCCTTCAGGACCAGGGTGAAGTGCTTGCGCATCGCGGCCGTGGGCTCGCCCACCGCGATGGTGCGCGTGACATCGGTGGTGCCGTCCAGGTACTGGGCGCCGGAATCGACCAGATAGAGCTCGCCAGCGCCGAGCCGCCGGTTGGTCTCGTCGGTTACACGGTAGTGAACGATCGCCCCGTTCGGACCGGCGCCTGAGATCGTATCGAAGGAGAGGTCGCGATAGTGCTCGTTTTCGCGCCGGAAGCCCTGCAGCTTTTCGGCCGCCTCGATCTCGCTGATGCCGCCATTCACCGCACGCCTCGGCGCCTCGGCCGCGAGCCAGGCGAGGAAGCGGGTGAGCGCCGCACCGTCGCGACGATGCGCGGAGCGCGTCCCCTCCAACTCCACGGCGTTCTTGCGTGCCTTGGGCAGCTGGCAGGGATCGGCCGCCCGCACCAGCTTGGCGCCGCTATCCGCGAGACGTTCGAAGATCCAGGCGGCAGCGGTCGAGGGATCGGCCAGTACACGCCTGCCGGCAACACCGAGCTCGTCCAAGGCCGGCCCCAGCTCGTCCGGCTGGCGCAGCGATACCGCATTCCCCAGGTGCGCTTCCAAGCCGGCCGTCAGTTTGCGCCGGTCGACGAACCAATCGGTCGTGGCGTCGTCGCGCAGCAGGGCGAAGGAGAGCGGCAGCGGGGTATGCGACACATCACCGCCACGCACGTTCAGCAGCCAGGCAATCGAATCCGGCTGGGTGATCACGGCCGCCTCGGCGCCCGCCTTGTGCAGGGCCTCGGCCATCTCCTGCCGTTTCGCCGCGGAGGCCTTGCCGGCGAAGTCGTCCCTCTGCGACAGCACGGGCGAGAGCGGCGGCGGCGGCTGATCGCGCCAGACCTTGTCGATCGGGTTTTCGGCGCAGGGGACGAGTTCGCCACCCGCCTTCTCAACTGCGGCCTTGAGGCGCTTCACCTGATCGTCGGTGTGCAGCCAGGGGTCGTAGCCGAGCTTGCTGTCCGTCGGTAGGTTTTCCTCGACCCATTTGGCCGGCGGCTCTTCGATCAGGTGATGGAAAGAGTAAAGCGCCCCGTCGACCTGCGCTTCCACCTGCAAGGTATAACGGCCGTCGACGAAGATGGCCGCCGTATCGCCTAGAACGACAGCGGCGCCGGCCGAGCCGTCAAAGCCGGTGAGCCAGGCCAGCCGTTCGGCGCGCGGCGGCAGGTATTCGCCCTGGTGCTCGTCGGCATGGGGCACGACGAAGCCGTCGAGGCCCCGCTGCGCCAGCTCGGCCCGCAGGTCAGCAAGGCGGGCTCCCTGATCAGCAACCGCGCTCTCCGCCGCCCCGTCCGGCGCCAGGAGGGCCTTGAGGGCCCGGAGCTGAGCGGCGAGCGGCTGCGATGCCTCTGCCACGACCAGAGTCATCCAGGCGGCCGGATCCTCCGGCTCCGGCGCCGCGAGGACACCGGCCAAAAGCTCCCGCACGCCCGCCGCGTCCAGGCTGCTGCCGGCCTCGGCGAGCAACCGGTCCAGCGACTCGTCGCCTTGATAGTCTCCGCTGCCTGCGGCCACGGGATATCTCCGTTCTGATTGTCTAGGGGAAGCTAAGGCTGCACCGGGACGCTGACAAGACAAGCAATCGGGAGGTAGAGCTGAAGGCGCAGCGGTCAGTCCAGGCCGCTGGCGATGGTCTCCAGCTCGTCCCTGTCCAGCAGGGTGACGTCCTTGACGTGATCGGTGGCGATCAGCCCTTGCGAGCGAAACTCCGTAAAAGTGCGGCTGATCGTCTCGGTCGCCATGCCGAGGTAGTCGGCGATGTCCTCACGCGTCATTGGCATGGTCAGACGATCGCCCTCCTGGCCGTGCCGGGCAGCCCGCTCCAACAACATCACCAGGAAGGAGGCGACGCGCTCGCGCGCCGTCTTGCGCCCCAGCAGCAGAAGCTGATCCTGCGCCTCGGCCAGCTCGTGCCGGGCGATGGCGCAGAGCTTGTGCTCCATTTCGGGATAACGCCCGATCAACTGCCGCAGCTGGACGAAGCTGTAGCGGTAGAGGCTGCAACGGCCGACCGCCTCGGCGCTGTAGGCATAGACGTTGTCGTCCGCCAGGCCGAGGAAGTCGCCGGGAAAGAGGAACCCGGTGATCTGCCGTCGGCCATCCGGCATCATCTTGTAGAGCCGCATGGTGCCTTCGACCACGCTGTAGAGGTGCTCAGCCGCTTCGGACTCGGCGAACAACAGCTGTCCGGACGCAAGCTGAACGTTTGAGGCAATCGAGAGCAAATGCGTCTCGTCCTCCTCGCTGAGCTGGCTCTCGGATGCGGCATGGCGGATCGCGCAGACCTTGCAGGGCGCGCCGAGATCGATAACCCGCGTCTCCCGCGCCACGGGGTCATGCAGTTTCGCGAGACCCTTGACGTCCAAATGCATGTTGCGGTCGTTCCCTTCCGATCCAAATGATACCCCAGTAGCGGGGCCTACTCCTACCGCCGAGCTGCCCGGGGCGCACTGTATCGATTAGCGAGAGGTTCGTTTGGCTGTCCAAAGGCCTATGCCGTTTCGGCAGGTGCTGTGCAACTCACGGCTCCAGAGCGCGGGAGACGCCGATCAGGGAGTCGCGGGTGATCAGCTCGGCGAGCTGTTCCTCGCTCCAGCCCTCGGTCCCCGCCGGCCGTTCCGGCAGCACCATGTAGCGCATCTCGGCCGTCGAATCGTGCACGACGATCTCGGTGTCCTCGGACACCTCGGTGCCGAACTCGGCCAGCACGGCACGCGGCTCATGCACCACGCGGGCGCGGTAGTTGCCGCTCTTATACCAGGCCGGCTGCGGGCCCAGCAGCATGCGCGGGTAGCAGGAGCAAAGCGTGCAGACGATGACGTTGTGTAGATCCGGCCGGTTCTCCACCACGATCATGGGATAGGTTGGATCGAAGCCCATCTCGCGGATCGCCGGGTTGGCGTCGGCCAGCAGCCGGGCCTTGAAATCCGGATCGGCCCAGGCGTGGGCGCAGATCTTCGCGCCTGTCGCCGGCGTGGCAGCCTGTAGCTCCTCGATCTTGCGGCGCTCCTCCTCGGCGGTGAAGACGCCCTTTTCGATCAAAAGCTCGCGCAGTGCCACGCCGAGGAACTCGTGATAGCTCGACGGCTCCGGATCATCGGGCTGCGCCGGGTGGCGGTGCAGATGGATTTCCTGCGGCATGCTCGTCTCCCGCTCGCCCGAGCTCAGGCCGGCTCGAGCCAGTGTTCGAAGATCTCGATTTCCAGGTGATCCTGCGCCGGCCCGGCATAGTCGGGCCAGAGCTCGCTCTGCTTGAGGCGAACCCGGTAGAGGGTCTGATCGGGCTTCCCGTCGCCGCCGTAGGCAAGCAGCTCTGGCTGTCCAAAGGACGGGCAGACGCGTTGGACCACACCCACCTGGCCGCGCGCATAGCTGGGGGTCCGATTGTGCAGCGGCTGTTGCCGCGTGGCGATCCGCACCCGGTCGCCCAGCTGGAAGCGTGTGGTCACGAGGCCGCCTCGGAAGAGTCTTTGCGGGCCTTGAGCTCGGCGATGCGCCGCTCGATCTCCTCCTGGGTGAGCACGCCCTTCTCGACCATCAGGGTCGCCACCGAGCCGGCCCAGCGCTCGTAGTAGCTGAGCGAGTTATAGGCATCCGGATGCATGTCCTCGATGGCCCGGCGCAGCTCGGCGAAGTCGTTCAGCAGGCCCTTGACGAAGAGCAGCCGGACCAGGGCGTCGACCCGCCACTCCCAGAAGTTCAGGACGTGCTCGCTTTGATCGACCGGACCGGCGGGCAACCCGCCCAGGTCATGCGGCTTTTGCGCGCTTCGTGAGGCTTCTGACATGGCAGGGATTTTCCGCCCCGGCGCAAGGCAATGCAAGGCTTGCCGCCAGCGACCTCCTCCGGGGCCACTCGGCCCCCGACTTTCCGACCCGCCGGGCCGCTCCCATCCGGATTCTGTTAACGATACCTTTCATTTGGGCATGCCCGCCGTGCAATGCTGCAGTGCAAAAAAGCCGCTCCATGACGGACCGAGGCACTATTAGATTCGTTCTAACAACAGGCTGGGCCGCCCAAACGGCGAGACCGCTGTTATCAGACATATGACCCTTTTTCCGAGGAGGATTGGAGATGGCCCGCCTCAGCGAGCAGGAACTCGAACTCATTCAGAAGGCCCGCACTTCCGGGAAGAGCCGTGGAAGCCAGGCCCAATTGACCCGTGCGACCAGCAGAAGCGCCTTGGTCGATTTCGTGGTCACCCACATCGTTGGCCCCTTCAAGCTGGCTCTGCGCCGGCGCAAGACAATCACGCAGCTGCGGAGCCTGGATGACCGCCTGTTGGCGGACATCGGCCTGGAGCGCGGCATGCTGGAACAGGTCGCCGACGGCGTCGTCGCCCGCGAGGCCGGCATCCGGGCGAAGCCGGTCGGCGTGATGGCCGGCTTGCGGGCTTGGCTGAAGCGGCGCGCGACGATCCGCGAGCTGCAGGCTCTCGACGACCGCATGCTGGCCGATATCGGCATCGAGCGCGGCGACATCGAAGCTACGGTCGAGCGCCGGGCCGAGGCGAAGGCCGTGCTGGCCGCGGTGCCGGCGACGGTGGAGGATCTTATCGTCCAGGCCCGCGTCCGGACCAGCCCGGATCTGGAGCGCCAGGGCGCCAACAGCAACACCCGCTGGGACCACAAGCTGGCGGTGGGGCAGGCCCTGCCCGCTTGGTGGAAGGCGTAAGCCGGCACTCAGTCCCATCGACAGTCTGCCAAAAGGGGCGGCTCCGGGTTCGGGGCCGCCCTTTTCCTTTGCTCAGCCGGCCAGAACCAGCGTCGACCAGGAGCCGAGGCGGATGCGCCGCCGCAGCCTGAGGCCGAGGCTGCGGTGCGGCGCCAGTACTTGCATCTCCTGCTCGCTCAACAGCCCGGACAGGACAGCGATGCCGCCCGGCGCCAGCACGCGGCGCAGGCCCGGCGCCATGGCCGCCAGTGGGCCGGCCAGAATGTTGGCCACCACCAGGTCGTAGGGCCCGCCCTTGGCGATCGCCGCGCCCCGGTAGCCGTCGCTGGCGACAACCCGCACGGCCGAGGCCACGCCGTTGCGGCGCGCGTTCTCTGCCGCCATGTGGACGGACTCGGGATCGAGATCGGCCGCCAGGACTGGCGCCGGCCAGAGCTTGGCCATGGCGATGGCGAGCAGCCCCGAGCCGCAACCCATGTCCAAGGGCCGCCGGAAAGACCGGCGCTTGGCGAGGTCCTGCAACGCCAGAAGGCAGCCGAAGGTGCTCTCGTGCCGCCCGGTGCCGAAGGCCACCGAGGCCTCGATCAGGATCGGGATGCTGCCGGCGGGCGGCGGCCCGCTTACGTGCGCGCCATGGACGTAGAAGCGCCCGGCGCGGACCGGCGGCAAAGCACGCTCGCTCTCGGCCACCCAGTCGATATCGGGCAAGGGCTCGATGCCGAAACCGGGCACCGGCACGCGACCCGCCGCCGCGGCCGCGGCAAGTAGCGCCATGATGCGCGGCTGCTCGGGCTCGTCCTGCAAGTAAGCAGAGAGCGGAATCCGTCCCTCGGCATCGCGCCCGTCGCTGACGATGGCGCCGCCCAGGCTCTGCAGCGCCCGCTCGAACAGCTCTGCCGCTGCTTCCGGCACCCGCAGCACAAGCCGCCAGCCGGACGCACTCATCCGGAAAGGCTCAACCGGCCTGCTCCTCGGGCACCACGAAGGAGGCGATGACCTTCTTCTCGCCGGCCTTGTCGAAGGCGATGGTCAGACGCTCGCCCTCCACGGACCGGACCGTGCCGTAGCCGAACTTCTGGTGAAACACCCGCTCGCCCCGGGCGAAGCCGCCACCGGGACCACCACTGGGCAGGATCTCCACCTCGGTCGGCGTGACGTCGATGATGCGGCGGCCGCCGCCCTGCTCCATGCGTTCGCGCAGCCGGGTCATGCCGGGGCTAAGCCGACTATCGCCCCACTCGGCGAAGCCGTGCGTGCCGCCGCCGTAGCCGGCCGCCGCGCCGTAGAGGCCCTGGTCGCTTTCCCGCTCGACCTGATCGGCCGGCAGGTCGTCGACGAAGCGCGACGGGATCGCCGCCGCCCAGGAGCCGTGCATGCGCCGGTTCGCCGCGAAGGAAACGATGGCGCGCACCCGCGCCCGGGTCAGGCCGACGTAGGCGAGGCGCCGCTCCTCCTCCAGACCGCGCAGGCCCGTATCGTCCAGGGCCCGTTGGTTCGGGAACAACCCTTCCTCCCAGCCGGGCAGGAAGACGGTGTCGAACTCCAGGCCCTTGGCGGCGTGCAGGGTCATGATGTTGACCTGATCGCTGGCCTCGCCCTCGATCGCCTCCATCACCAGGCTGACGTGCTCCAGGAAGCCGGCCAGGGAGTCGAACTCCTCCAGGGCGACGATCAGTTCCTTGAGGTTCTCCAGGCGGCCCGGCGCCTCCACCGACTTGTCGTTCTGCCACATGGCGGTGTAGCCGGACTCGTCCAGAATGGTCTCGGCCAGCTCGCTGTGATGGGTCACCTCGACCATTGACCGCCAGCGGTCGAAGTCGGCGATCAGGTCGCCGAGCGCGCGGCGGGCCGCCGGCCGCAGCTCGTCGGTCTCAATAAGTTCGCGGGCAGCCTGCGGCAACGGAATGTCACGCGCCCGCGACGTGGCGTGCAGGAGCTGCAAGGTGGCGTTGCCGAGGCCACGGCGCGGCTTGTTGACGATGCGCTCGAAGGCCAGGCCGTCGTCCGGCTGCTGCACCACGCGCAGGTAGGCGAGCGCGTCGCGGATCTCCATCCGTTCGTAGAAGCGCGGGCCGCCGATCACCCGGTAGGGCAGGCCGAGGGTGATGAAGCGTTCCTCGAACTCGCGCGTCTGGGCACCGGCGCGCACCAGGATGGCGATTTGCGCCAGCTTGTGCTCCTGGCGCTGCAGCGCCTCGATCTCCTCGCCAACGAAGCGCGCCTCGGCCTCGCCGTCCCAGAGGCCGCGCACGCGCAGCTTCTCGCCCTCGTCGCCCTCGGTCCAAAGCGTCTTGCCGAGCCGCCCCTCGTTGTGCGCAATCAGGCCCGAAGCGGCGGCCAAGATACGCCCGGTCGAGCGGTAATTGCGCTCCAGCCGGATCACCTTGGCGCCGGGAAAGTCGGTCTCGAAACGCAGGATGTTGCCGACCTCCGCCCCGCGCCAGCCGTAGATCGACTGGTCGTCGTCGCCGACGCAGCAGATGTTGCGGTGGCCCTGGGCAAGCAGGCGCAGCAGCAGGTATTGCGCCACGTTGGTGTCCTGGTACTCGTCGACCAGGATGTAGCGGAACTGCCGATGATAGTCCTCCAGTACCTCTGGATGGTTCTGCAGGATGCCCAGCATATGCAGCAGCAGATCGCCGAAGTCGCAGGCGTTGAGGATGCGCAGGCGGTCCTGGTAGGCGTGGTAGAGCTCGACTGCGCGGCCGGCGGCGAGATCGCCGGCATCGCCCAGGGTCACCTTGTCGGGCGTCAGGCCGCGGTCCTTCCAGCGCTCGAAGGCGCTCAGCAGGCCACGCGCCGGCCATTTCTTGTCATCGATCCCCTCGGCCTGAAGCAGCTGCTTGACCAGGCGGAGCTGATCGTCGCTGTCGATGATGGTGTAGTTCGGCTTCAGGCCCACCAGCTCGGCATGACGGCGCAGCATGCGCGCGGCGATGGAATGAAAGGTGCCGAGCCACCAGCCCTCGACCGGCCGCTGCAGCACCGCGGCCACCCGGTCCTTCATCTCGCGCGCGGCCTTGTTGGTGAAGGTCAGCGCCAGGATCTGCGCCGGGCTCGCCCGCCCGGTCATGAGGACGTGCGCCAGCCGCGTGGTCAGCACCCGGGTTTTGCCGGTCCCGGTCCCGGCCAGCACCAGCACCGGCCCGTCGATCGCCACCACCGCCTCGCGCTGCGCCTCGTTCAACGCCGCGAGATAGGGATAGCGGAGGTCTTCCTCGGAGCTCGGCAGGGCTTCGGACATGGTGCCCTCTATATAGCGCAGGGCAGCGAGTCGCTCACGCCTTTCACGGCAGGGCACGGAAGCTAGAGTCAGGCACCGGAGAGGTCGTTATACAGCCGAATCCGGCCACTGCCGTGCGCCGTGATATATAGAGGATTTCGATGCGCTCACGCAGCCGATAGATGGCAATGAAAGGGGTCCCGCTGATGACCAGTTCCCGGGTTCCTTCGACCCGGCCTTTCCGTCCAATGCGGGGGTAGAAACTCAGACCCGCCACGGTCTCAACAATACGTCTGACGGTGTTTTCTGCGGCTGTGGGGTTATCGAGGGCGATGTAGGCGGCAATATCGTCTAAATCTTGACGGGCGAGTTCAGTCCAAAGAACTTCATCCATGCGGGACGTATTTGCGGACGGTCGCCTTTAACTCCTCTGGACTGGCAAATTCACCGGCATCGGCGGCCTTTAACGCAGTCCGAACCTTGGCGTCCTGCCATGCTTTAACGTCGGCGGACGGCTCCTTGGTCACAGGCTGTGTGGCCTCTTCAAGAGTCAGCGGACGTTTGGAATTGGTTGTGTTGCTTATAACCTTAAGTATACCAGATTTCTGGGATTTTCGGAAAGAGGTACATGAAAGAGCTTACACATAGGAATTTAGGAAAGTCTTGTTAGGTTTCCCGCCCGCCGCCTTTGTCACGGATAATCTCCCGTCTCGTTTCCACCCACTTCTCAATCAGCCGCTAAAGTGCGCGGGCCATGACGGTTTCGCCGTCACGCTCGTAGCCGAGCGGCTGGAAGCCGGCCTGCTCATAGAGCCGACGGGCGATCGCGTTTTCGGGGTGTACCGTCAGCAAGAGCCGGCGGCAGGCCGGCAACTCGCGGCGCGCCCAGTCGGCGGCCAGCCCGAGGACCGCGCGACCGAGACCCCGGTTCTGGTGGGCGACATCGATGACCAGGTGGCAGATCTCGCACTCACCCGGCGGTTTGGGATGTGCCAGCCCGACAAGACCGACCATGTCGCCGTCGAGCGTAACCGCGAAGGGATGCCAGCGGAGCGCACGAGCACCGACATAGGCCTTCGCCAGAATGACCAGCGCGACTGGCTCGAACTCGGCGACGAAGCGGAGCTGCTCCGGATGGGGCCGGACGGCGAGCGCGTCGCGCCAGTTTCCCGCGTCGAGCGGAACGAGACGGGGGCTCTGCATCACATCGGCCTCGAGGACCGACGATAGGCGCCCGGCCCCACGGCGAAGGCCTGCTTGAAACGCCTCGAGAAAGACGGCACGGAGACATAGCCGCAGCGTTCCGCAATCTCCGCCATGTCGAGCCTCGTGTCCGTAAGCAGTGCCCGCGCCTTCATCAAACGCCAGGTGGTCAGATAGCCGATCGGCGGAACACCGACAACGGCCGTGAAGCGGTCGGCAAAGCGCGCCCGTGACATGCCGGCCAGTTGCGCCAGCTCGCCGACCTTCCAGGCCACCTGCGGCTCGCTGTGAATCGCGTGGAGCGCCCGCGACAGCTGGGCATCCGAGAGCGCGGCGATGAAACCGTTGGCGCCGTCTCCGAGCGTCGCCGTCATGCGCCGCACCGCCTGCATGAAGATGATCTCCAGCAAGCGGGTCAAGATTCCGGCGGCTCCCTCTGCGTTCAGGTCGGCCTCCAGGGCCATCAGGCGAAGCGTCGCGGCAGCCCAGGGCTCCGCGCCGAGATCGCCCGGGCGCACCACCATGAGGCGGGGCAGACCGGCCAGCACCGGGTGATCGATTGCTTCATCGAAACGGCAAAAGCCGCACAAGAGGCGGGTACAGGGATCGCCGCTCCCATAGGTCAGAACGCCGTTTGCCAGCGCTCCGCTGGCTACGACGTCCGGCAGCGGAACGGAAGGGAGCTGCGGATCGGCGGCCACGACCTGTGCCGCGCCGTTCGGCACGATGGCAAGATCGCCTTCCGTCAGCTCGACCGGCTCCGATCCGGTTACGGCGACCCAGCAGCGGCCCTGGCGCGCCAGGTGGAAGCGGATGCGCCGCTGCCCCTGCGGGATCTCGACCGAAAAGTCGCCGCGCAGCTCGGCCGCGAACGATAGGTGGCTGCTGAGCTTTAGGGTCGAAAACACCTCAGAAAGGATATCTTGATTGTTCAATTTGCATGAATTCCAAGACGATCGAATAAGAAATATGGACGCAATGGCAGTTCTTGAACAGGCCGGTTGTGCCAGGGTCGGTAGCGCCTGCGATGCCGAAGAGAAAGTTTCCCGATGTCACTCGACAACCTGCTCGCCCTGCTGGGCTTTGCCTTCGTCATGTCCATATCGCCGGGTCCCAGTAACTTCCTGTTGCTCGCCTCGGGGGTCAATTTCGGGTTCCGGCGTTCGGTCCCGCTGGTGCTCGGGATCAGCCTCGGGTTCCTGACGATGGTCTTCTTCGTCGGGCTCGGTCTCGGCCAAATCCTCAAGAGCACGCCCTTCATCTATGGCGCCCTGAAGCTCGCCTGCGCCGCCTACGTCCTCTGGCTGGCCTGGAAGATCGCACGCAGCCGCTCGATGGGGCCGGCGGACAGCAGCGAGGTGGAGATACCGATCTCCTTCGTCCAGGCGGCGCTCTTCCAGCTGGTCAATCCGAAGGCCTGGGCCGTCGCCTTGATCGTGACCGTCTCCTACACCGACCCGGAGCGCTACCTGCCCAGCCTGATCATCATGATCCTGCTGTTCGCCGCGGTGAACCTCCCCTCGATCAGCGTCTGGGCGGCCTCCGGGGTTGCGCTGCGCCGGATCATCGGCGAGGGGCGCGCGATCGTCGTCTTCAACGTCTTCATGGCGCTCTTGCTGGTCGCGTCGATGGTCCCCGTCCTGCTCGGCTCGATGTCGTAAGCGCGCCAGGTGAATCACCGCTATTCTTTCACGCCCGAGCCCCGGTAGCCGCAGGAACGACAGCCTTATGCGTTTTCTGCCCGGGGCCCTAGCGATAGGCTTGCTGGTCGGCATCAGGGGAAGCAGCAATGACCGAGCGCGCGCGACACAGGGCCCGCTACATCGAGGGCTGGAACACCATGGATGCCGAGAAGCTTCTGACATCGATCACGGACGGCTTCGTCTTCGACGACCCGGCGGAACCCGGGCCGATAACGAAGGAGACGCTGCTGGACTATATGCCGAGATGGCCCGAGAAGGCGGCAGCGTTGGGCGCGGCGTTCGAGTTCGATATCGTCGACAAGGTGGTGCAGGACAAAGACGGCGTCTTGCTCGAATGGTATTGGTGGCGGCTGACCGGCACCGATGTCGAGGGGTCGGCGGTGATCAAGACGACAGACGAGGGCGTGGCGTCCGAGCGAATCACTTACTACAAGACGCCTTGGCTGCTACGCCGCTGAAGGAAATTCGAGGGGTGCGCAGCACCCGACGGAATGACCGACAAGGGAGGCTGACTTGGCAAACGACGGGACGGGTTTTTCAGCGGAAGGCGGCTGCACCTGCGGCGCCGTACGCTATCGCATGACCAGCAAGCCCATTGTCGTGCACTGCTGCCATTGCCGCTGGTGCCAGCGCGAAACGGGCAGCGCCTTCGTGATCAACGCGATGATCGAAGCGGACCGCGTCGAGTTGCTGCAAGGCGCGCCCGAAATGGTGATGACACCATCGGAGAGCGGCAAGGGGCAGAAGATCCATCGCTGTCCGACCTGCCGAATCGCGCTCTGGAGCAACTACGCCGGGGCCGGTGACGCGCTGCGCTTTGTGCGCGTCGGCACGCTCGACGAGCCGGACCGGCTGCCGCCCGATATCCACGTCTACACCGCCTCGAAGCAGCCTTGGGTGGCGCTGCCGACAGACTGCCAGGCCTTCGAGGAGTTCTACGATGTCAAGGAGACCTGGCCGCCAGAGAGCCTGGAAAGGGCGCGGGCTGCGCGCGGCTAGTTGGGCTGCCGATGAAGCGGCCTGCCTTCAGGGCGTCACGTGTCTATGGGCTTTTCCAGCACCGAGAACAAGGACTTGAAGCCGGTCTTTTCGTAGACCCGGACGGCAGGGGCGTTTTCCGTCAGTACCCACAGCCGGAGCCAGCGGGCGCCGGCCGCCCGCGCTAGGTCTTCGCTGCGCGCCAGCAACTGCGAACCGACACCGCGCCCGCGAAAGCTTTCCGAGACAGCCAGGTCCTGGACCAGGGCGTAGGTATGCTCGATCTCGTCGACCGCGTCCTCGGAGGAGACCTTGGTCAGAACCGCGGCATAACCGACCAGCGCGTCGCCGTCGGTCGCCACGAAGATTTGCCCTTCGTCCTCCTCGCAAGCCTCCAGCAAATAGTCGACATACCAGTCGCCGATCTCCTCGGGCGCCTTCATGCGATCGTAGAAGGAGGCCTCGGCCGCCTGCAGCTCGCGCGCGAGCTCTATCAATCCGGGCCTGTCTTCGGGTTCGAACGGCCTGATGCTTATGCTGTCCATGGCCGGCGCATGACATCTTGAGGCTGGGCTTCTGTCAACGGCACCCGTCTTACTTCCGGCAGCTCTTACGTCCGCCGCTCCTCGCGGTGCCAGATGTAAAGGCCGGTGCCGAGGATCAGGAGCACGCCGAGAGCGCCCCAGACATCCGGCAGGTCGCCCCAGAGGACAAAACCCTGCACCGCCGCCCAGACCAGGGAGATGTAGCGATAGGGCGCGACGGTGCTGGCCGTGGCATAGCGGAAGGCGTCGATCTGCAGGAACTGCGCCGCCGCCATGAGAACCGCCGAGGCCAACAGCAGCCACAGGGCATCGAGCGTCACCGGCTGCCAATCGAGGGGCGCGACCGGCAGCCCGGAGAGTGCCACGGCCGCCGAGCTATAGAAGAGGATGCTCAGCGAATCGTCGGTCAGGTTGAGGCGGCGCGTCACCAGGTCGATGGAGGCCACGCAAAAGGCCACGCCTAGGCCGAGCAGCGCCGCCCAGTCCAGCCCGCCGCCGAAGGGCTTCACCAGCAACAGCACGCCGAGGAAGCCCACCACCACCGCCGACCAGCGCCGCCAGCCGACGGATTCGCCCAGCAGGGGAACGGCGAGCGCCGTGGTAAACAGCGGGCTGGCGAAGACCAGAGCGATCGCCGTGGCCAGCGGCAGGTGCTTGAGCGCGGTAACGAAGAGGTAGGTGGCCGTGACCAAAAGCGCGGCGCGGATCGCCTGGCCACGCCAATCACCCATCTTCAGGGTGACCAGGCCGCCGCGCCGCCACCAGAGCAGCGCCAGCAGGGCGAGGCAGACCACGCTGCCGCGCAGCAGGATGATCTGGGCGATCGGCATCACCTCCGTCAGCCACTTGAGAAAGGCGTCGTTGGTGGTGAGCAGCAGGCTGCCGGCCGTCATGTAGAGGATGCCGCGCCCCGGGGCGGCATGGTAACCGCGCAACGGCTGGTGCGACCTTGCCGGGCGCAGGCGCGTCGAGCGGGCGGTCGGATCGGCTGTCATGGCGAGAGCCTCGGGCAAGGCCCGCGCGCCGGCAAGCGCTTTCTCCCGCCCCAGCCTCCCGACCCGGCCTCCCGACCCGGCAGACGGCCGTTGACCGCGGCTGCCCCGGAACGTTCAATCGGGGGCCGCTCAATCGCCTGCTCTGTACCGACTCCTGGAGAGTCCCCAATGCCCCGCCAGACCGAGCGCCTGCCGCTCGTCACCGCCGCTCCCGGCTCCCGCCAGGAGCTGATCGTCCATCACTACGGCACCGCCGACGCCCGGCCCAAGGCCTACTTACAGGCCTCCCTACACGCCGACGAGACGCCCGGCATGCTGGTGCAGCATCACCTGATGGGCCTGCTCGAGGCTGCGGAGGCCGATTTCGCGATCAGGGGCGAGATCCTGCTCGTGCCCTACGCCAATCCGATCGGCCTGGCGCAGCAGGTCAACGCGCGCCTGGTCGGGCGTTACGACATGGCTGGCGGTGGCAACTTCAACCGCAATTGGCCCGACCTCTTCGGCCCGGTGGCGGAGAAGCTCGAGGGGAGGCTTGGCCCGGATGCCGAAAGCAACGTCGCGCTGATCCGCTCGGCCATGACGGCGCATATCGACGGCCTGAAGGCGGGAACGCCCCTCGATTCCCTGCGCCTTGCGCTGGCCCGCCTGGCGGCCGATGCGGACATCGTTCTCGACCTGCATTGCGACGACGACGCCTTGATGCATCTCTTCCTGGTGCCGGCCCACTGGCCCCAGGGCGCCGACCTGGCCGCCGAGCTCGGCTGCCGCGCGGTGATGCTGTCAGCGGATTCGGGTGGAGCCTCCTTCGACGAGACCTTTTCGACGCCCTGGACCAAGCTGGCGGAGCGCTTTCCGGAGGCGGCGATTCCACCAGCCTGCTTTTCCGGCACCGTGGAGCTGCGCGGCCAGGCTGACGTCTCAGACGACCTGGCCGAGAAAGACGCCAAAGCGCTCTTCCGCTTCCTGCAGCGCCGCGGCGTAGTCGCCGGCGATCCCGGGCCCCTGCCGGAGCCATCTTGCGAGGCGACTCCGCTCGAGGGTTGCGAGGCGATCAAGGCACCGGCGACCGGCGTACTCAGCTACGAAACCCACTTGGGCGACGAAATTCGCAAGGGCCAGGTGATCGCCTATCTGGTCGACCCCACAGCAGCGGACCCGAAACACGCCCGGCGCGCGATCACCAGCAGTACCGACGGCCTGCTCCTGTCGCGCCGGGCCCACAAGTTCGTTTTTCCAGGTTTCTCGGTTGCCAAGGTTGTCGGCACGGAGCCGCTGCCCCACCTCATAGGGGGAAGCCTGCTGGAAGACTAGCCGGCGTCGCCAGGAGGGGGCGCTTCGTGTTATGCTGCCGAACAGGCGCGCGGCATTGGAGCCCGCCATGACTAAGCCGAGACCAAACCCTTCCCGAATGCGCCCGACGATAGCGCTGCTGGCTTCGCTGCTTGCGTTGCTGGCTACGCCCACGGTGGCCCAGATCAACCCGCTGGAGGCGATCGTCGGCGTGCATGCCACGATTCCCGCCGATGCCCGCACGGCCGAGGTGCTTGGCACCGAGCGCGAAGGCTCCGGCGTTGTGATCGACGAGGCCGGGCTGGTTCTGACCATCGGCTACTTGATCATGGAGTCGAACGAAGCGGCGATCGAGCTTCCCGCCGGCGGCAAGGTCCCAGCCGAGGTCGTGGCCTACGACTATGACAGCGGCTTCGGGCTGCTGCGGCCGCTGTCGCCCATCGACGTGGCGCCGATCCAGTTCGGCAGCTCGGATGAGCTGGAGGAACGCAGCCAGGTGCTGGTCGCGAGCAGTGGTGATTCGGCGACGCCTGCCTATGTCGTCTCGCGCCGCGATTTCGCCGGCTATTGGGAGTATCTGTTGCCCAACGCGATCTTCACCGCGCCACCGCACACGGGCTTCGGAGGTGCCGCCCTGATCGGCCCCGATGGCCGCTTGCTCGGCATCGGCTCTTTGATCGTCGGCGACGCGGCGGCGGTCGATCATCCCCTGCCAGGCAACATGTTCGTGCCGATCGACGCGCTGAAGCCGATCCTCGAAGACTTGATCGCGAATGGCCGGGCGGCCACCCCGCCGCGTCCGTGGCTTGGCCTCTACACGGAGGAGGTGCGTGGCCGGCTGTTCGTCAACCGGGTGGCGCCGGACGGCCCGGCGGCCACCGCCGGCCTGGCGATCAACGACGTCATTGTCGCCGTCGAGGGGGCCACGGTCCGCGGCCAGGCCGATTTCTATCGCAAGATCTGGGCGCTCGGCGAATCGGGTGTCTCCGTGCCGCTCACCGTCATGACCGACGACGGCCTGGCCGAGATCACTGTCACCTCCGGCGACCGCTACGACTACCTGAAACTCAACCCTACCTATTAGCGCTCAAGCCTCGCCCCGCTCCTCGGCGCGCGCTTGGTTGAGCGCGCGGTGATAGGCGAGCATCACTTCATGCTCGTGAGCGATGCCCAGCAGCGTCATGTTCTCGGCGTCGTCGACCACCGGAAGGTGCGCCTCGCCGGAGGCACCGTAGACCTGCACCGCGCTCGAGAGGTCGTCGTCGACCTTGAGCACGGTCGGATGGTTGCGCGCCACGTCGCTGGCCTTGAGCTCGTCGTCATGGCTGGTGTCGAAGGCGGCATCCTCCAGGTCTGAGAAGGTGATGGTGCCGGTCAGTCGGCGCCCCTTGTCGACCACGAAGAGCTCGCCCCAAGGCGCCTTTTGCAAACGGTGACGCACCGTCGCAATCGGCGTGTCGGCGGCGATGATCTCGTACTCGCTATCCATCACGCCGGCCACCTTGATGGCGCGCAGCAGGCTGGTTTCCTGCCCGCCCCTGATGGCGATGTTGCGGCGTTCGAGTTGCCAGGTGAAGAAGGAGCGGCCGAAGGTCTGTTGGGTGATGATGCTGGCCAGCACCGTGGCGATCATCACTGCGATGGTGAGCGCGTAGTCGTTGGTCAGCTCGAAGATCATCAGGATGGTCGAGATCGGCGCGCCCAGCACGGCCCCGGCGACCGCGCCCATGCCGATCAGCGTGTAGGCTCCATGGCCCGAGGAGAGGTGCGGAAAGGCCGTGGTCGCGATGATGCCGAAGGCGCCGCCCACCATCGCGCCGATGAACAGTGAGGGCGAGAAGACCCCGCCGCCGAAGCCGCAGCCCAGGCTGATCGCTGTGGCTGCCGTCTTGGCGGCGATCAGGGCCACCAGCAGCCACAGCGGATAGACCTCGGAGAGCGCGGCATCGGTCGCCTCGTAGCCGACGCCGAGGACCTGCGGAAAGGCGATCGCGATAACGCCGACCGCGAGACCGCCGATCGCCGGGCGGGTCCAAGGGGGTGCCGGCAGACGTTTGACGGTATCCTCGGTGAAGATGACCGAACGCATAAAGAGCACGGCCGCAATCGCGCTGACCACGCCCAGGAGGGCGAAGGCGGGAAACTCCCAGAACGACTCGATCACCCGGTCGGCCGGCACGATGAAGGCGGGAAAGTCGCCGTAGTGCATGCGGCTGATCACCGTGCCGGTGACCGAAGCGATGACGATCGGCGCGAAGGCGGAAAGCGCATAGTGGCCGATCACCACCTCGAGCGCGAAGAAGGTTCCTGCGATCGGCGCGTTGAAGGATGCGGCGACGGCGGCGGCCACGCCACAGCCGAGCAGGGTTCGCGACAGGGTGCGGCCTAGATGCAAACGCTTCGACATCCAGGCACCCAGGCTGGCGCCGAGATGGACCACCGGGCCTTCGCGCCCGACCGAAGCGCCGCTGCCCATCGAAAGCGCACTGATCACCGCCGCGCGGAGCCCGGTGGTGAGCGACATGCGGCCGCCATGCAGGGCGCTCGATTCGATCACGTCGGCTACCCCGTGCGGGCGTCGCCCGGGCAGGCCGAAGTGGACCAGCAGTCCGACCACCAGCCCACCGACGGCCGGTGCCAGCATGACCTGCCACCAGGGCAGTTGCCCGGCCAGGGTGGCAACCTTCTCGCCGCCGAAGCCGAAAAACAGCCGCTGTACGATGTCGATGCCGTAGCGGAAGCCGATCGAGGCGCCGCCGGCAGCGGCGCCGATAACCACTGCCATGACCGAGAGGACGACCTGGTCGTTGCGGCCGAATCGCTTTAGGGAAGCGACGAGGCCTTTCACGGTTAGCGGTTGATCCGACATCCTGGCGTCCTGCTTTGCCAACCATTTAACGCGTAACCCCAGGATGGCGAAAGGCCCGTTGTTCGTGCCCACACAGGACCGCTAGAGTGCGCTCATGACGAAGAATAGTTCTGGCGATGGGACCGACGATACACCGCTGGTGATCCGGCCGGCCGGACCGGACGATGCCGAAGCCCTGGCTCCACTGGTTCGCGCATTGGCCCTTTTCGACGGCAAGGGTGACGTCGGCCACCTGACCCCAGCCACAATCGCCGCTTGGCTTACCGGCCCGACGCCGGCCTTCGATGCCGTGATCGCCCTGGCCGACGGCGAGGCCCTCGGCTACGCCGCCTTCTACCGTGCCTTCTCGCTCTACCGCGGCGGTCCGCTGATGCTACTGGAGAACCTGTACGTGACGGAAGCGGCCCGCAAACGGGGGGTCGGCCGTCGCCTGGTTGCTGCCGTGGCAGCCGAAGCACAGCGTCGCGGCTATCAGCGGATGGAGTTGCATGTCACTGAAAGCAACCGGGCGACCCGCACCTTCTACGAGCGCATTGGCCTTCACGCCCCTGGAGAAGCGGTCTACCGGATCGAAGATGGGGCGCTGGCGCTGCTGGCCGGCGAGGATAGCTAAGGACCTTCGAACCTAGTTGCAGCGCCCGATCGAGCCCTCGGCGCAGACCCTCTTGCCGTCGCTCCAGGTCGCACCGGAAAGATCCGCCCGGGTCAGATCGGCCCCCTTGAGGCGCGCATTCGTCAGGTCCACCCCGCGCAGCGTCGCCCGGAACAGCTTGGCACGACGCAGGTCGACGCCGATCAGCGAAGCGTCGGTCAGGTCCGCCTTGGTCAGATCCGCCTCGTAGAGCTTGGCACCGTCGAACACGACCTCCTTCAGGGTCGCGTTAACGAACTTGGCCCGCAGCGACTCCGTATCCGACAGGGTGCTGCCAGTGAGATCGGCCCGGAAGAACGAGCCGTCGCGCAGGCGCGCGCCGGTCAAGTCCAGACTCGTGAGGTCGAGACCGTCGAAGTTGCAGCGCTGCCAGTTGACGCCGGGGCCCGGCGGATCGGTGCAGGCGGCCTCGGCGGCACCGGCCGGGAGCAGGGCCCCGAGCAGCACGGCCGCGAGGCCCGTCAGAAAAAGGTTTCGCTCCCTCATGGCCCTAACTTCGGCAATCTGCCCGGCGACGGCAATGGGAATCCTGTCCGTCTCGCGAAGCCGTGAGGGATTTTCGGGGCACAGACTAGGCGGCGCATCAGGCGGCACTGACCTTCGGCACGGTAATCACGCGGCCGGCCTCGGGCGGAACGGGCAGCCGGCCGTGCGCCGCCGCGACCTCGGCGACCCGCGCCAGGATCTCCGGCGGCATGGCCGAGACCCGGCGGGCGGAGAGGTCGACATGCAAGCCCAGCCATTCGCTGGTGGCGGCAAGGAAACCCTCCTCCTCGTGATACATGTGGTGCATGAAATGCAGGCGCTTGCTGTCGTAGTCCAGGAGCTGCGTGGTAAAGCGCAGCGGGTCGCCCGCCTTGACCTCCCGTTGATAGGTCACGTGCGTCTCGGCGGCGAAAGTCGAGCCGCCGGTCGCCTCCCGATAGGCGTCGTCCAGGCCCAGATAGTCGAAGAAGGCATCGGTCGCGTGGTCGAAAGCCAGCACATAGTAAGCCACGTTCATGTGGTTGTTGTAGTCGATCCAGTCCCGGCGAACCGCCTCGCGGTGCAACGCCAGAGGTGCATCGTGCATCATGCCGTCTTCCTGCCTGCTTCGGGGGCCTCGCCTCGCACCGCCCACTTCGGAGCACGTTGAAACGGAGTGGCACGATAGTCGATTGGCCCGGCCGGGCAAAGGCGCTAGCGTCGCGCCCCGAGTGGCGGCGGGATGCCGCCAACAAGCATCGAGGCGTGAGGTGATGGGCCGGTTGCTCGCGTTTCTCGGCGGCGACGCCACCCGCGTGCTGTTCTTCGGGGTCTTCATCGGATTGCTGCTCCCGCAGCTTTCCAGCCTCTTCCGTCCGCTTTTGGCCCCCTCGGTGCTGGTGCTACTGCTGGCCATGCTGCTGCGGGTCGACTGGCGAGGAATCGCCGAACGGCTGCGTCGGCCGCTGCGCGTGCTGCTGCTCGGGTCGGTGGTGCTGGTCGCCTCGCCGATCCTGCTCTGGTTGCTCCTGACACCGCTCGACCTGCCGCCGGCGCTCTATACGGCCCTAGTCTTGATGGCCGCGGCGCCGCCGATCCTCTCGGCCATATCCTTCACCGTGTTTCTGGGACTCGACAGCGCGCTCGCCGTGGTGGTCGCCGTGCTTTGCACCCTGCTCGCACCGCTCAGCCTGCCGCCCTTGGTCCTCGCCCTGATCGGCGTGGAACTCGACATCGAGGTCCTCGATCTGATGATCCGCATGGCCGCGATCGTGATCGGCGCCTTCATCGGCGCGGCGGTCGTGCGGCGCCTCGCCGGGGCCGCGGCGATCACCGCCCGCGCAAAGCAGATCGACGGGGCCATCGTGATCGTGCTCCTGGTCTTCGCCATCGCGATCATGGACGGGGTCACGGCCAGCCTGCTATCGCGGCCGGGGACCGTGCTGGCCTGGCTGTTTGCTGCCTTCGTCGCCAACGCGGCGCTGCAGCTGGCAGGCGGCCTGGCCTTCGCCCTGCAAGGCCGACGGCTGGCCCTGACCGCGGGCCTGCTGCTCGGCAATCGCAATATGGGCCTGCTGCTGGCCGCCCTGCCGGCCGGCACCGACCCGGATATCGGGCTGTTCCTGGCGGTCGGACAGATTCCGATCTATACTTTGCCCGCCTTGACCCTGCCGATCTGCCGAAAACTCCTAAAAGCGGCGGATGGCAAACCGCAAGCCGGCGCCTAGGCGCTAGCTTGCGACTTTTCTGCAACAGTGGTGCAAAGCTGCGGCATCTGTTAGGGTAAAGGTACCTAAAGTTCCCGATGAGGGTATGGTAACCCACAGAGGCTTTGAGGCGATTCGAGAGTGGACGGGAGGAGGACGCATAACCTTCTCTTAACGGGATTTCGAAACACTAGCATCTCGACGTCGAAGCTGCGGGGGCAACGGCTCGGGCCAATGACGTGATTAGGGTCAGTTCGGGGAGGTCGGAGCCATTCCTGTGCGATATACTCGGCGGTCTGAAATCGGGATTTCAGATGCCTTTTTTCCATCATCTTCCAGCGGCAGGCTAGCGCGATGAGTGAAGCGATCCACCACGGTGTGATGCGCCGAGTTCTCTCGGCCGTCCTCGCGCTTTTTCTGCTGGCTGGCTGCGCCGGTACCGCCGGGCCCAACAGCAGCCAGTTCGCGCAGAGCGGCAGCGGAGTCGCAGCGGTCGACCGGGATATCGATCCGGTCGAGGGCGTCAACCGCTTCATCTTCGCCTTCAACGAGTTTCTCGATACCTTCGTCTTCCAGCCCTTGGCCGCGACCTATCGGGTGATCCTGCCCGACGGCGTCCGCGACTCGGTGCGCAACTTCCTACGCAACCTGAACACCCCGGTGATCCTGGCAAACGACGTGATGCAAGGCAGCTGGGACCGTGCCGAGATCACGCTTGCCCGATTCGTGATCAATACCTCGATTGGTGTGGGCGGCCTGTTCGACGCCGCCGACAGCATGGGCTACGACTACCACGACGAGGATTTCGGCCAGACCCTGGGCACCTACGGCGTCGGCAGCTATCCCTATCTGGTGCTGCCGATTCTCGGCCCTTCTACGGCGCGCGACACGACGGGATTGATTATCGACACCTTCCTCGACCCCCTGGGCTACGTTGTTGACGACGAGATTATGCTGGGTCGGCGCTTTGTGCAGGGCATAGACTTCCGCGCCCGCAATATCGAAAACATTGAAGAGTTGAAGCGCGACTCGATCGACTACTACGCGCGCATCCGCTCGGTCTACCTGCAGCGACGGGTCGACGAGATCAACAATGGCGAGCGGGTCGACGAGTACCCCGCGCCGGGGTTGACCGGCGACGAGTTTGACGACGGTCAACTCAGCACATTCGAGTAAGACGACGATGACACTACGAGGCTGCGCGCTGCGAGTGCTTTTCCTGTCCCTGTTCTCCTTGGGCCTGATCGGCTCGGCCCTTGAGGCAAGCCACGCGCTGGCCGGTGACATGCTGGCCGAGCGCCCGAAGGATGCAGGGGCCTTCATCACCATGCTGGGCGAGCGCGCCGTCGACGAGCTCGCCGATCAGACGCTCGACGAAACCGAACGAGAGCGGCGTTTCCGCAGCCTGTTCAACGAGAGCGTCGACGTGCCGGCGATCGGCCGTTTCGTAATCGGCACGCATTGGCGGCAGGCGAGCGAGGAAGATAAGGCGGCCTTCCTCCAGGTCTTCGAGGACGCCATCGTGCAGCGCTTCCTGCCGCTGTTCGCCGAATACTCCGGGGAGACTTTCTCCATCGGACGCATTCGTCAGGATGCCAACAATCCTCAGCACCTCTTCGTCACCACGTCCATCGTGCAAACCAACGGCGAGCCGGTCGATGTCGAGTGGCGCGTGCGCGAACGGGATAGCAGCTACCAGATTCTCGACATCATCGCCGAAGGCGTCAGCATGGCGATCACCCTGCGCCAGGAGTATTCCTCGGTTATCCGCCAGTCCGGCGTAAAAGGCCTGACAGCGCAGCTCCGGAAAAAAGTCGAAGCCGGCGCATTCGTCCTCAAGTAGGGCGAGACGACGCCGTCCTATAGTGGTGGTGGACTACCGGACATTCAGGCCGACTATGCCGCAAAAGCAGCGGCGCAGTTCCCTGCGATCCTACCGAAACTGATGCGCGATGTGCGGGCTTGCCGGAGTTGCCTATACCGACGGCACGCGACCGGTAGACCCCACCATGTTGGCCGGGATGGCGACGCTGCTGCGCCATCGTGGTCCCGATAGCGACGGCTTTTTCCAGTCGCCCGGCGTTGGCCTGGCATTCCGCCGACTGAGCATCATCGACCTGGCCGGCGGCGATCAACCGATCGCCAACGAGGACGGCACGGTCACGCTGGTCTGCAACGGCGAGATCTACAACTTCGTCGAGCTGCGGGCCGACCTGGAAGCGCGCGGCCATCGCTTCCGCAGCAAGTCGGATGTCGAGGTCATCGTCCATCTGTACGAGGAGCATGGCCCGGATTGCTTGCGCTTCCTGCGCGGCATGTTCGCCTTCGCCCTCTGGGACGCCCGCGAGCGACGATTGATGCTGGCCCGCGACCGTTTCGGCATCAAGCCGCTGTTCTACGCCGAAACGCCGCACGGATTGTACTTCGGTTCCGAACAGAAGCCGATCCTGGCCTTTGCCGAGGATCTCGACCGGACGCCCGATCCCGAGGCCTACAAATGGATGTTGTTCTTCGGCTACGCGCTCGGTGCGCGCACGCCTTGCCGCGGGATTCGATCGCTTCCCTGCGGTCGCTATCTCCTCTACCGGGACGGCGAGTCCGTCACACACCGCTACTGGTCGCAGGATTTCCCGGCCCGCGGCGACGCGCGGCCGTCCCTGAGCGACGACGACTGGGCCGAGGCCCTGCTGGAGAAGCTGCGCGAGACGGTTCGCCTGCATATGCGCAGCGACGTACCCGTTGGCGCCTGGCTCAGCCCGGGCATCGATTCGAGCGCAGCCGCCGTCCTCGCCAGCGAACTGACGGATGAGCCGATCCTCGGTTTCACGCTCGGCTTCGACGACCCCGAGGCCGACGAGCTGCGCCATTCGCCGATCTTGGACCATTACGGCGATTACGGTCTGCAGTGCGAGATCGTCCGCTACGGAAAACCGACCGCCGAGCTTTTCGAAAGGGCCGTTTGGCACAGCGAGGAGCCGGCCGATATAGCAATGCCCCGTCTGCTCTTGGCCGAGGCCACGGCCCGCCGGGCCAAGGTCGTGATGTCCGGCGAGGGCTCCGACGAGGTCTTTGGCGGCTATTCCTACTTCCGCCGCCAGGCCGGCGTGGGGCGCCTTTCGCACCTGCCCCTTTGGGTACGGCGCCTGCTGCTGCGCGCGGGGCCCTACCTTTCCCAGCGCTTCAACGACCCGCAAGTGCGGGAGCTTCTCATGTTGCCGCCGGTCATGGACATGCAGCGATTTGCGGTGCTCTACAACGTAGTATCGAACCACCGGCGCTTCGAACTGCTGTCTCCTGCGCTGCGGGCGGAAGTGAGCGACAGCCTGCCGGAGCCGCCGATCCCGATGCCGGCCGCCTTCGGGGACTGGTCGAGCTTTCATCAGCAACTCTTCCTGGAGCAGACCGTGCGCCTGCCCGAGCACATAACGATGGAACTCGACCGGCCGTCCATGGCGTGCGGGGTCGAGGCGCGGGTGCCCTTCCTGGATCACGAACTGGTCGAGTTTTGCGCCGGCATGCCGGTCGATCTGAAGCTGCGCGGCGACACCGAGAAGTACATCCTTCGCCGGGCCCTACGCGGCCTGCTGCCGCCGGAGATCCTCGAGCGGCGCAAGCGCGGCCTGCGCGCACCCGCCGCCACCTGGTGGCGTCAGGATCCCCTCCCCGACTTCGCCCAGTCCTTGCTTAGCGAGGCGGAGCTGCGCCGCGTAGGGCTGTTCGATCCGCCGGCCGTTCACGCGCTCATCGCGAGCCACCGCCGCGGTGAGGCAAACTACAGCCGCCCGCTCGATGCCCTGCTCACCATGCAGAAACGCGACGCGCTGTTCCAGCCCAGCCGCCTCGTCGCGCAAGCCAAGGCCATGGCGCCTCAGCCGGCCCCGGCCTTGTAACGCCTAGATCTCGCACGCCCCTAACGCGTCAGGCGCTTGTACTTGATGCGGTGCGGTTGGTCGGCTTCGGCGCCGAGGCGGGCGCGGCGGTCGGCTTCGTAGTCCTCGTAGTTGCCCTCGAACCAGACCGCCTGGCTGTCGCCCTCGAAGGCCAGGATATGGGTGGCGATGCGGTCGAGGAACCAGCGGTCGTGGCTGGTGATCAGGCAGCAACCGCCGAACTCCAACAGCGCCTCCTCCAGCGCCCGTAGGGTATCGACGTCCAGGTCGTTGGTCGGCTCGTCGAGCAGGATCACGTTGGCGCCGGACTTCAGCACCTTGGCCAGGTGCACCCGGTTGCGCTCGCCGCCGGAGAGCTGGCCGACCTTCTTCTGCTGGTCGGGCCCGCGGAAGTTGAAGGCGCCGACGTAGGCGCGCGACTGCACCGTGCGCTTGCCGAGCTCGATGGTGTCGCGCCCTTCGGAGATCTCCTCCCAGACCGTCTTGTCCGGGGCCAGCGCGTCGCGCGACTGGTCGACGTAGCCGAGCGCCACGGTCTCGCCGAGCCGCAGGCTGCCGCCGTCCGGCTGCTCGTCACCGGTGATCATGCGGAACAGGGTGGTCTTGCCGGCGCCGTTCGGGCCGATGATGCCGACGATGGCGCCGGGCGGGATCTTGAAGCTGAGGTCCTCGAGCAGCAGGCGCTCGCCGAAGCCCTTGCTCAGATGCTCGGCCTCGACCACCAGGTCGCCCAGGCGCGGGCCGGCCGGAATGACGATCTGCCCGGCCTCCGGCGCCTTCTCGGCCTGCTCGGCCATCAGCCGTTCGTAGGCGGTGACGCGCGCCTTGGACTTGGCCTGGCGGGCACGCGGGCTCTGACGGATCCAGTCGAGCTCGTTGGCGAGCGTGCGGGCGCGGCCGGCCGCCGCCTTCTCCTCCTGCGCCAGGCGCTTCTGCTTCTGCTCCAGCCAGGAGGAGTAGTTGCCCTCGAAGGGGATGCCCTGACCGCGGTCGAGCTCCAGGATCCAGCCGGCCACGTTGTCGAGGAAGTAGCGGTCGTGGGTCACCGCCACCACGGTGCCCGGATACTCGTGCAGGAAGCGCTCCAGCCAGGCGACCGACTCGGCATCCAGGTGGTTGGTCGGCTCGTCGAGCAGCAGCAGGTCGGGGCGCTGCAGCAGCAGGCGGCAGAGCGCCACCCGGCGCCGCTCGCCGCCGGAGAGCGTGGTCACGTCGGCATCGCCCGGCGGGCAGCGCAGGGCGTCCATGGCGATCTCGATGGTGCGGTCCAAGTCCCAGGCATCGGCCGCGTCGATCTTCTCCTGCAGCTCGGCCTGCTCGGCGATGAGGGCGTCCATCTCGTCGGAGCTCAGCTCCTCGGCGAAGCGGGCGCTGACCTCTTCGAAGCGGTCGAGCAGCGCCTTGGTTTCGGCCAGCCCCTCCATGACGTTGCCGGCCACGTCCTTGGCCGGATCGAGCTCCGGCTCCTGCGGCAGAAAGCCCACTTTGGCCCCCTCGGCCGCCCAGGCTTCGCCGGAGAAATCCTGATCCAGCCCGGCCATGATCTTCAACAGGGTCGACTTCCCCGCCCCGTTCAAACCGAGCACGCCGATCTTGGCCCCGGGAAAGAACGACAGCCAGATATCCTTCAGGATCTCGCGGCCACCGGGGAAGACCTTGCGCAGGCCTTTCATGACGTAGATGTACTGGTAGCTGGCCATCGCCAGCGCTTTCCGCTTCGTCGTCTGTCATGTGATGGCGCGGTCTAGCGCGAATTTCCAAGGAACGCCAGAGCTGTGGCAAATCGCACAGCGGACCTTGCTCGGATCGAGCATCTTCGGCGGCATTGCCGAGTTCTTATTGAAATCCTGCATATTGAGGAGAGCTGTAATGTTGAACGAAACTTCCCACCGTCTGCGTACCGCTTTGAGCGCATTCGTCCTGGTCTCGCTTCTGGCCGGTTGCGTCGGCGATGTTTCCGGCGTGGTTCAGGAACAGAATGCGGACGGCACCCTCGGTGACCCCATTGAGGGGGCCTCGGTGTTGTTCGCGCCGGAAGGCGAGACCGGCGTTTACCGCGAGGTGACCAATTCCGCCGGTTTCTATGAGGTCACGCTCGATACCGGGCGCTACACGGTCAGCGCGAGCCATCCGGACTACACCTACCTCGGAGGCTTTCCCACCCTGGTGGTCGTGGCGGGCGGCAATACGGCCAACTTCTTCATGGAACCGAATTGATCGGCTGAGGCGCGCCAGCCTCCACAACAAACAACGAAAGCTTCGTGACACGAATGAACACGAATGGACGCAGATGGCAGAGCCGCTGCGCCTTCGTGTTCATCCGCGTTAATCCGTGTCAAAACATGTTTGTTCGCAGCCCCCAAGAGGGCGCAGCCACGGCTGGGAGACGAAGGGCCCGCGCAGTCAGGTTGGCGGCGACACAGTCTCCCCGCCGCCTTCCAGGGTTTGATCGCCTGCTTGGCCGTACTGCTGCGCGCGAATGTCCGCAACCTATTGCCGTGCCTTGAACCACTCGAGAAAGGCCTTGAACAACTCCTCCTTGGCAGCGGCATCGATATCGGACGGATAGCCGGATTCAGCCAGGAAGCTCTCGAACTGGCTGCGGAGGTTCGACACCGGCCGAGCGATGCCTAGGGCCTTGGCATCCAACCACTCCTGGGCCGGCTGGAACCTTTGCCAACCGGGAAGATCCGCGGTCAAGACGACGTCCTTCCATTTGCGATGCCGAATCGGCTCGTGGAACATCTCGATGTTGTCGAAGAGCGTGTGGACGAAGCGCTCCAGCTTTTTGTATCGCTCGTGGTCAGGCTCCCAATTGTAGACAGCCAGGACCTCGCCAACGGCGATCGTTTCGACGCTCTCCCCCTCGGCGATGAGATTGGGGTAGTCGTCGTGGCTCAGGCTGGACGGCAAGTATGTGTCGGCGAGGCTAGAGACAAAGGGAACCGGCACAAAGTGCAGCCCCTGCCCCGGCCGAACGTCGAGCATGGAGTCGGCAGGCTTGCCGGTGACGACGAAAGCCGCGGCGATTTCGCCCGCTCTGATTTTCTCGATCGCGACATCCCGTTCCAGATTCACCTTGAGCGGAACTATGCCCAGGCTGTCGAAGACGTTCTGGGCCGTGATGAAGGAACCTCGCCCCTTGACGTCATAACTGACGATCCTGCCATGAAGGTCTTTAATGGTATCGACACCCGGTCCGGCAATGAGATGTAGCTCGCTGTTGTAAAGCTTCGTTACGTAGCGAACTCTGTCATCGATGTTTCGGTGAATGTTGTTTCGCTTGACGTAGGCCAGCACGTCCGACTGCAGGATGCTCAGGTCGATCCCCCTCAGATAGATGACGTCGGCGATGCCCTGCAGCGAGCCGTGTCCGATGATCGGCAGAACGCGCAGCACACCCAACTCGTTCATGACACGGGCCATATCCGACGCGATGGCGGTGCAGGTGCAACCTAGCCCCTTGGTGATAATCCGCACCGTGCCGCCATTGACGGTTTCCCTCCATTCCATGTCGCTTTGCGGGTAGGCATCATCCTCGGCAGCGATAGCTGGGCTGCCGAGAAACAGAATTACCGTGACGGTGGTAGCCCATTGAATCGAGTTCCGCAAAAAGATGGAGAAGCAAGTCACTTTTACGCCTCCCTTTTTTCATTGCGATGAAAATCACGCGGCCATCCAACCCAAAGCAGATGTGATAGAGGACGTGCCGCCACTCGAGGCATCCACAGAAGCGCCTGTGGCCTGGCCAGTGCCTTTTCGACTGTCGCGTGGGCCGCCCAATCGAAAACGCCTCGGCCAAGCATGCTGGCCAACCTGATCTTGGAGGTTTTGAACCGCGCGCTGGTTCAGCTGCGGATGGTGGAAAGGAACAATGGGCCCCTGGTTCGGCTGCGCGGGAACGACGGCCAAACTCGATGCCGCGGGCTGACGGCTCTAAAGAGGCCGCCGACGGCGTATCGGCTTTGCAAGAAGCCGACCGCAAATGTAGGACTCCTGTGGTTTGAGCAACCCCCGGCTGCGGCGCAGCCAAGCGCGAGTGCCTGTGTCGTCATAGCCACGGCGTGGCCATCGCGACCCCAACCGAGATTGCGAGCACATGTTCCGTTCCCAGTACGTTGGATTTCAGCTGGGCGCCGCGCGTGATGGTCAGCGCCGACGCCCTTCCCCAGCCGCAACTGAAATCCATTCCGTCTCGTATCCCAAGACGATCCGTCAGTGCCGTACCGTACGACAAATGGGATAGGCATAGCTTAGCGCCTCGGACTAGGAGAGGCGTGTGGCGAAGTTTCGAAAGGCGTGTGACGAAGTAGTGTCCAGGACTGCGGTCCGGTCCGTTCCCAGTGCCCCAAGTTTCGCACATCGGCGGACCGCCCCCCTTACCATCCCTGCTCCTTCTGCTTCTTGACGAAGTGCTTGGCTTTGGCGGAGAGGGCCTGGGCCTGGCCGAAGGTGGCGATGCCGGCGTCGGCCAAATGGGGCAGCAGGTGGACGTAGACCTCGGCCGTGGCAAGCGCATCGCCGAGGGCGGTGTGGCGGCCGTGCACTTGGCTGCCAATACCCTGGGCCAGGGCGTCGAGCTCGAAGCTGGGCAGCGTCGGGTCGAGGGCGCAGGTCAGCAGCAGGGTGTCGAGCGAGCGCGGCTCGGCCCAGGCAAGGCCGCCCAGTTCGCACTCGCGGCGCAGCATGGCGAGGTCGAAGGCGACGTTGTGGCCGACCAGCACGCAGCCCTCCAGGAGCGGCGCCAGCTCGCCATGGGCCGCCTCGAAGTCGGCAGCGCCGGCCACCATGGCGTCGGTGATGCCGTGCACCGCGGTCGAGCGCGGCGGGATCGGCCGGCCCGGATTGACCAGGCGGTCGAAGGTGGCACTGCGGTAGACGCGCGCGCCGTTGAGCCGCACCGCGCCGATCGAGATCACCCGGTCCTGGGTCACGTCGAGCCCGGTAGTCTCGGTATCGAGCACCACGACCGGCAGCTCGGCGAGCGGACAGTCGTTGGTCACCGGCAGCGGCGCGGGCGGGCGGTCGTGCAGGGTGAGGTCGTGCTCCAGCACGCCGTCGTGCCGGAGCGCACTGGCGGCAAAGGCCAGGACGAAGCCGCCGTGATTGCCGAAGCGCGTGGCGGTGGCGGCGAGACCCTGGCTCTCCACGGTGTAGAGCTCGACCGGGACCGGCCCCTCGGTCTTACCGACGCGCGCCATGGCGTCGGCCAGGGCGGTGCGGCTGAGCGCGGCATAGACGGAGGTGCCGACGCGTACCCGCTCGGGCCCAAGCAGCGCCCGGGCCGGCGCATTGACCAGGGTGACCTGGCCCTGCTCGGTGATCACCACGATGGGCTCGCTGACCGCGCTCAGCACCGCCTGCATGCGCCGGTCGGGCGCGGCGCGCAGGGCTGCCTCCCGCGCGGTCAGCGCGCCGAGGGCGCCGTGCAGGCGGGCGACGTCGGCATCGGTTTCGTCCGGCGGCAGCTGCGGCAAGACGGCCGACTCGTTGCCGGCCAGTGTCACCACCGCGCCGCGCAGCCGCTCCAGCGCGCGGCTATGCTGCGCCGCCAGCCCCCAGGCGTGCCAGAGCGCGAAGCCGCCGAGCAGCAGCGAGAGCGCCAAGCCGGCGCCGGGAAGGGTCGGATCGCGGCCGCTGTCCAGTAGCAGGAAAGCCGCCTCGGCCGCCAGCAGCAGCAGCGCGAGGCCGACCAACGCCAAGGTGATCGCCAGCAGCCGTGCCAGCCCGCTTCTCACCGAATCCGCGCTCCCGCCCGCGCCATCAGAAGATGTCCCCCGTGAAGTCTTGGCGGACGCGCTTGCCCAGCTCCTCGATCGCCTTGAGGGAGTCGACCAGGATGTCGCGCTCGCGCTCCGACAGGGCATCGGGAGCGACGTAGTTGGTGACCGGCTCGCCGGCGCGGAAGTCGCGCAACTGCTGGCGCAACAGCACGCCGGTGATGTGGCGAAAGGCGCCGCGCAGATAGTCGGCCGTGTCGTCGTCGAGCACACCGACCCCGTGCAGCGCGTCGATGCGCGCCCGGGTACCGGTCTCGGCGACGCCTTCACGCAGGGCCAGCAGGCGCAGGTTAGAGACCAGCGGCATGGTGCCGCTGTGCTTCAGGTCAAGTTTGCCCTTGTGCTCGGGCTCGTCGTTTTCGGTGCGCAGGCGGCCGAACCAGCCGAGCGCCACGCCGGTGCGCGCGACTTCCTGCTGCAGCTCGGAGAGGAAGGCGGGGCTCTCTTTCGCCATGTGGGTGACCGCGTCGCGCAGCTCCTCGGCAAATCGGACCGCGCCGAAGGCGCCCTGGAAATCGAAGAAGATGTCGGAGTACTGCAGCGCGATGGTGCTGCGCTTGCGGCCCCAGAGGCCAACCTGCGCACGCCACTGGCTGCGCGTCTTGCGCCAGACCGGGTTGGTCGCCATGACCCAGCCGCGGCAGTAGGGGAAGCCCACCGCGTCGAGGTCGTGGGTCATGCGCTCGGCCAGCTCGATGAAGAAGCCGTCGATGCGGTCGTGTTCCTCATCCGGATAGTCGTCCAGGATGAAGCCGTTGTCCTGGTCTGGGTAGAGGTAGTTCTCGCCGCGCCCGCCGGAACCCATGATGATCAGGGCGAAGGCAACCGGCGGTTCACCCCAGCCCTCCTCTGCCATGGCGGCGAGCTGCGCCTCGACGATGCGCCGGTGGATGTCGCTGTTGACGTGCGAGATCAGCGCCTGGATCTCCGGAGCCGGGACGTGGTCGGCGAAGAGATCGTGGGCCAGATCGACCTGCGCCGCCTTGATCTCGCGCAGGCCGTCGAGGCTGCCCTCATGCGACAGGCGCTCGATCGCCTGCACCACCTGCTCGCCGGCGACTGCGAGCGCCCGGTGCAGGTCGATGACGCCCATCGGGCGGCCCTCGATGTCGACCACCGGCATGTGGCGCCAGCCGAAGCGTCGCATGCGAGAGATCGCATAGTAGAGGTAGTCGTCGATGCCGATCACCTGCACCGGACTGGTCATGACATCGGATAGCGGCTCGTGGCCGTCGCAGCGCAGGGCGATACGCCGCACCACGTCCTGCTCGGTGACGATGCCGGCGAGCTTTCCTTCGCCGTTGGTGATCAGAGCAGAGGAGCGCTTCTGCGCCGCCATGCGCCCCAGCAGATCGGCCACGCTCGCATCCTGGCCGATGATCACCGGGTTGGCCCGCAGGTAGTCGCGCACAAGCTGGGAGAAAATCTTTGTCTGAGACTGCATGCTCCGGCTCTCTGCCCCAACGACGCTGAAACGTCCCCTCAGTTAACGCGTGACTGACCCGTAGCGTCATCGCGAGATCGCGCGAGCGACCCCCTTGGCGCTAGGGGGCGATCCCGCCCAGGCACTTCTCAGCGGGCCCAATTCTGGCTTGCTTCGCTGCGCTCACAATGACGTTGCTCAATCCGACTGCTGGAGGGCCATGGCGGCGGGCTCGGGGGCCTTCGACGCCGGATCGGCTTCGGTGGTCTCGCGGCTGTAAGGCACGGTGAAGCAGAAGCGGGCGCCGCCGGCAGCCCCACTCTCGGCCCAGATGCGGCCGCCGAAGTGCTCGACGATCTGCCGGCAGATGGGCAACCCAAGCCCCGTACCGGGCGACTTGCCGCTGTGCGTCACCTCGACCTGCTGAAACTTCTCGAAAATCCGCTCCAGCGCGTCGCGCGGGATGCCGGGGCCGTTGTCGACGATCGAGATCTTGAGGCTCTCACCCACAGGCTCCGCCTGAACCGCCACCTTCGGCTGCGGGCCGTCGCAGAACTTGACCGCGTTGGACAGCAGGTTGACCAGCACCTGGATCAGCCGGTCGCGGTCGGCGCGCACTCTCGGCAGCCGCGCCGGAAGCTCCGCCTCCAATTCGATCGCGTTCTCCGTTAGCAGGCCGCTGGTGGCGGCGATTGCCTCCTCGATCGCGGCCTTGGAGTCGACGTCGCCGATCTGCCATTCCATGCGGCCGGACTCCATCTTCGCCAGATCGAGGATCTGATTGATCAGGCGGGTCAGGCGTTCGCTCTCCTTGACGATGATGCCGAGGAACTTGGTGCGCTCGCCATCGGCCAGATCGGGGTTATCGAACAGGATCTCGCTGAAGGACCGAATCGAGGTGAGCGGCGTGCGCAGCTCGTGGCTCACGGTGGTGAGAAAATCGTCCTTCAGCCGGTCGAGTTCCTGCAAGCGCTCGTTCGCCGCGCGCAACCGCTGGGTCGCGATCTCCAGCTCGTGCGACTTCTGCTCGAGCTGATGGCTGTGCTCGATGACGTGCGAGGCTTCGTCGAGGATCTCCATCACCTCATCGATGCTGGCAATCTCGCCCTTGACCACCGAGGCCACCATGACGCGAGCCGAAGCGGCGCCGATGGCGCCGGCGAGCAGACGTTCGGCAACATGCATCAAGTCGGGATCGGCCTCGTCCTGCTTGCTGAGCGTGATGCCGCGGCGCGCGGCGTAGGCGGCGAAGGCGCGCTCGGCCCGCTGCCGGCCGACGAAGCGGATGAGCAGCTCCTGCAGGTCCTCGATGGTTGCCGTACCGCGCCAGAGCTGCGAGCCGCCGCGCCGCCCCGAGTGGCGGTAGACGTCGACGAAGAGCGTCGCCTGGATGCGCTCGATCGCGGTCTGCCGCGTCGCCAGGGAAATCGCGATGTAGGCGCCGATGTTGGCCAGCATCGACCAGAAGAGCGCGTGTGAGAGGTAGTCGAAGCCCTGTAGCCCGAAGAGCTGATAGGGTTTCAGGAACTCGATGCCGTAGGGACCGGCTTCGATGAAGCTGTCCGGAATCCAGCCCGAGCGCGCGAACGAGGGCAGCAGCAAGGTGTAGAGCCAGACCAGGAAGCCGAGGCTGAGACCAGACAGCGCACCCTTGCGGGTTCCGCCCTTCCAGAACAGACCGCCGACGATGGCCGGCGCGAACTGCGCGGCGGCGGCGAAGGAGACCAGGCCGATGGTTACCAGCGCATAGGACCCACCGATGTAGCGGAAGTATATGTAGCCGAACAGCAGGATGACCAGAATGCTGCCGCGGCGAATCGCCAGCAGCAGGCCTGTGAGTTCGCCCTGTTCCGACATGCGCAGCCAGGGCGTGCGCAGCAGGACCGGCATGATCAGGTCGTTGCAGACCATGGTGCTGAGCGCGATGGTGGCGACGATCACCATGCCGGTCGCCGCCGAGAGGCCGCCGATGAAGACCAGCAGGGCCAAGGCCTCCTGCCGTTCCGCCATCGGCAGGGTCAGTACGAAAGTGTCGGCATCGACCGCGCCGGAAGGGAAGTGCAGCAGGCCAGCGATGGCGATCGGCAGGACGAAGATATTGATCACCAACAGATAGAGCGGAAACAGCCAGACCGCCCGGTTGAGATGCCGCTCGTTCAGGTTCTCGACCACTGTCACCTGAAACTGCCGCGGCAGGCAGATGATGGCGGCCATCGACAGCAGGGTCAGGGTCATCCACTGACCGTAGGCTCCCTCGCCGCCCACGGTGAAGAGACGGGCTGCCTCAGGCAACGCCTCGGCCCGGCTGAAGAGATCGCCGAAGCCGCCGTAGAGGCCGAAGGTCACGAACAGCCCGACCGCCAGGAAGGCGATCAGCTTGACCACCGATTCGAAGGCGATGGCAACGACCATGCCCTCGTGCTGCTCGCTGGCGTCGATGTGCCGCGTGCCGAAAAGAATGGTGAAGATCGCCAGGACGAAGGTCACCGCCATGCCGGTGTTGCGTAGCACCGGCACGTCGCCCAGCTCGCGCGGCATGACGATCTCGGGATACTGCAGCAGCACGGTCAGGCTGTTGGAAACCGCCTGCAGCTGCAGGGAGATGTAGGGCATGATGCCGACCACCGCGATGATCGCCACCAGGCCGCTCAGAACCGGGCTCTTGCCGTAGCGCGAGGAGAGAAAGTCCGCGATCGAGGTGATGCGGTTCACCTTGCTGATGCGGATGATCTTGTGAATGACGAACCACCAGAGCGCGAAGGTGAGCGTCGGACCGAGATAGATCGGCAGGAAATCGATGCCGCTGGCCGCGGCCCGTCCGACGCTGCCGTAGAAGGTCCAGGAGGTGCAGTAGACGGCGAGCGAGAGGGCGTAGATGTAGGCATTGTTGGCCAGGCTGCGGCCCTCGTCGGCCCGCTTGTCCCCGTAGTACGCGATGGCGAAGAGCAGGCAGAGGTAGGCGAAGGACACCAGCAGGATGACCCAGCCGTCGAGCACGGTCAGCCGCTCCTCTCGGTCCGGCCGGCGGACGCCCTGTCCCTGGTTTCGGGCGCGCCGCCCTTCGCATCGACCAGCTGTGCCGCAGTCAGACTGATCAGCGCGATCAGCAGACCCCAGGCGGCAAAGAGGTAGAGGTAGAGCAGCGGGATCCCGGCGATGACCCGGTCGACGCTGAACAGCGACACCAACGGCGGACTGAACAGCAACAAGCCGAGCAGGAAGAGCGCCAGCGATTTGTCACCCGTGTCGCCCGCATTCTTCATAGCGTTCCTCCCAGGGTTCCTCCTCGCGCCCCCCGGCCAGTGCCCCCTGGCTTTCTTGCCCTTGGCCAGAGCCTTCGGCCAGGCTCCGGCAACGCCAGTTTACATCGGCCGGCCCGGTCAACCCATTGAAATCCTGTGAGGCTATGTGACCGCCCGCTCGGGGTCCGCTCAGGGGCCACAGCGGGCCGGGACCGCCACGGGATCGCGCCAAAGGCTTGGCGGCAGAATTTGCGTCAGGCGCCGCCGCCGGCGGCGAACTGCTTAACCTGTTCCACCAGATCGCGGGTCGAGAAGGGCTTTGTGACATAGGCATCGGCGCCCAGGTCGATGCCTCTCTGCCGCTCGGACTGGCGGCCGCGGGCGGTCAGCATGATGATGCGCACGGCCTGCCAATCCGGGTTGCCGCGAATCTCGCGGCAGACCTCATAGCCGTCACGCCCCGGAATCATGACATCGAGCAGGATCAGATCGGGCACACGCTCGGCGACGGCGGCCAGGGCGGCGTCGCCGTCACGGGCGATCCGCACCTCGAACCCGGCCGCCGTCATGAGAAATTCGAGCGACTGGACGATGTTCGGCTCGTCGTCCACCACCAAGACCGAATAGGCCATACAGGCTGGACCCCCTTGCGAAAGTCCCTCGACAAAGAGGCAAACATCTCCCCGGAAAGTCACCCCTTCCCGGCACCACTGGCAGATGCTAGCGCAGGGCCTGGAGCCTTGTCATCGCCCTTGCAGCACGGTTCGGCCTTCGTTCCTCGAAAAACAAGACGGCCGAATGGGGCGGGCGTCCCGCCCCCGGCCGTCGTTCGCTGGCAGCAAAAGCTGCTATTCAGCCGCAGCTACCTCGCGCTCACTGACGCGCGAGGTCTCCGCGAAGACAGTCACGTAGTCGCAATACCAACCGCAATCAGAGCGGCGAAGACGACGACGAGCAGTACCCAGGGGTTCTTTTTGACGAATGCCATGTCCGGATCCTCCGAAACGTGAGCCAAGGCGCCCTCTTGATCGGCGGACTGCACCCGAACCCGACCAAGCTCTCACCAGTCCCCTTCACTCTTTTACAGATTGGTTTGCTAGTCAATAACCATATGAGATAAATAGAATTTTCATGAAAACGCTTCACTGCACCGCACAGTAATCTTGTAAAGTTTGTAAATACGCATTGAGCGTACCGAGACTGTCCTCCGCCCAGTTGCGCTATGCGTTCTGCAGGCTCGGCAGGATCGGTGCCTGGGCGCGCTGCCGGCAATCGTCGCGCGCGCAGAGCCGGCAGGTCACGCCGACCGGCATCATTGCGGCCGGATTATCGAGGTCCATGCCATCGCTGTAGACCAGCTCCGCCGCATAAGAGATCTCGCAGCCCAGATCGATTGCGAAGTAGCTCTTGGGTGCGTGATGGCCACCGCCGGTCTTGGTCACGGCGCAGGCGATGTCGAAGTAGGTGCTGTCGTCGGGCAGTCGCGAGACCTGGCTGCGGATCTGGCCGGGCGCCAGGAAGGCGGCGTGCGCGTTCCAGCGCGGGCAGGCGCCGCCGTAGCGCGGGATCGGTAAGCCGGAAGCGCTGAAGCGCTTCGAGAGGTTGCCGGCGATGTCGACCCGCAGGAAATGAAAGGGCACGCCGCGGGCGCCGAGCCGCCGTAGCGTCGTCAGGCGGTGACAGACCTGCTCGAAACTGGCGCCGAACCGCTGCTGCAGCAGCCCGATGTCGTAGCGCAGCGCGCGGGCCGCCTCTAGGAAGGCGTCATAGGGCATCAGCAAGGCGCCGGCGAAGTAGTTGGCGAGAACGCCGCGACCCAGCGCTGCCGTCTCCTCGCCGACCAGCGGCTCGCTCTCCAGCAGGGCATCCACGCAGTTGGCCGCGGCGAGATGTCCGAGCCGCTTGGCAATCCGAAAACGCCACGCGCTCTCCGGAGCGCCGGCCCAGAGCGTCAGGCCGCCAGCAGGCTCCGTCGCCTCCGCTTCGGGCGGCTCCGTAACGATACTGACGGCCTCGCCGAAACGGTCGGCCAACAAGGCAATCAACTCTCGCGACCCGGTGACCGCAGGCAGGTCGGCCTCTTCGGCGAGTGTGGCGGCGGCCTCTTCCAGGCTGGGAAAGTAGTTGTCGTGCGTCTGCAGGAAGTCGGACACGGCCTCGGCCGGCGAGGGTTCCCCCCCCGCACCGGCGCTACCCTCCTCGGCCGCGAATTCCAGCATGCGGTTGACCACGGCGGAAAGCCGTTCGCTCTCGCCCACGAGGATACTGGTGAAGCGGCGGCGCCGGTCGGGATCCAGGTCTTCGTGATCCTGCAGAATCTCGGAGAAGGAACGAATCGTGGTGAGCAGCGTGCGCAGCTCGTGCGTCGAGGTCGAGAGAAAGGCCGTATCGGACAACCGCTCGCCGAGTGCTTGCAGATCCTCCCGGGCGCCGCGATAGGCGCGGTAGAGCGTCACCGTGGCCCGACAAAGCGCCGGCGAAAGGCTGACGATCTCATTCAGATCCTCCTGGGCCAGGTCGAGCTCGCGGAACAGGGGATCGCCCAACAGCTCGGCCATGTCGGCGCGCAGGCGCGCCTCGCCGTCGTGCGAGAAGGCCTGCAGGTCGACATCGAAGTTCTCGGCCAGCTTGAGCAGCAGCGGCAAGGTCAAGGGCCGCTGGTTGTGCTCGATCAGGTTGAGATAGCTGGCCGATATGCCGAGGCGCCGGGCAAGATCGACCTGGGTCAGATCATGGTCCCGGCGGAGCCGCCGAACTTTGTTGCCGAGCAGTGCCTTGCGCGCCATCGTTGCCCTACAGGAGAGCTTATTTTACAGAATTTACATATTATAGGTATCGCAGGCGAATAATTTACAGAAAACCTTCATATAGAACAACATATTATTGACCATTTGTGAAGATTGTTTATAATTTACAAGATTCGCGCAGGGTGTAGATGTCCGTCGCAAGCCGCCGAATGGCGCGAAAGCCGGCTTCGTCGGGTCGCAGCCCGCAGAATGGGAGGAACAGTCGATGGAAGCTAAAGTTGTATGGCTGTTCGTGTTCGTCGCGCTCTATTGGGCCTACTGTATCTTCTGGGGCATCAAGGGGGCGATGACCGCACGGACAGCGTCGGACTACTTCATCGCGGGGCGGCGCCTGTCGCTCTGGGTGTTTATCCTGGCGGCGACGGCGACGTCGTTCTCGGGGTGGACCTTCATGGGCCATCCGGGACTGGTCTATAGAGACGGCTTTCAGTACGCCTACGCGTCGTTCTACACCATCACGATCCCCTTCACCGGCGTGATGTTCCTGAAACGACAGTGGATGCTGGGCAAGCGCTACGGTTACGTCACGCCGGGCGAGATGCTGTCGGACTATTTCCAGGGCGATGCGATCCGCATTCTCACGGTGCTTGTGGCACTCCTCTTCTCGATCCCCTACCTCGGGGTTCAGCTGGGTGCTTCGGGCTTCCTGTTCTCGGTTCTGACCGACGGCTTGGTCCCGACCAATGTCGGCATGTGGATCTTGTCCCTCGTGGTGCTGATCTACGTGGCCTCGGGCGGCCTACGGGCGGTGGCCTACGTGGATACGCTGCAGTGTATCCTCTTGGCGCTGGGCATCATCGTCACCGGCATCATCGCACTCAATATCGCCGGCGGCTGGGCGTCTTTGAACGCCGGCTTCGCGCAATTGGCCAGCCAGCCGGAACTCGGCAAGTGGGGTGCAACGCCAGACGGGCACAACGCCTACTTCGCCATCCCGGGCGTGATCCAGTTCACCGCTGGCCTGGGTAAGGAGACGCCGGTCGGCGGTCTCTGGACCGGCATCATGTGCCTGACCTACATGTTCGCGCTGATGGGCATTCAGTCCGCCCCGGCCTTCACCATGTGGGCCTTCGGTAACGCCGATCCCAAGCCCTTCGCTCCGCAGCAGGTCTGGGCCTCGTCCTTCTGCATCGGCCTGATCCTGTTCTTCTTCACTGCGTTCCAGGGCATGGGCGCACACATCTTGGGCGCCAATCCGGCGGTGAACGAAGCGGGCGTTGCGATCAGCCAAGCCCTGAACCAGCCTCTAGGCGCCATCGATCCGGCGCTGATTCTAGGGCGGGCTCTAGGCGAGGGCGAGGTGATCGAGACCACCGGTCAGATTATCGTGGCCAAGCCGGATTCGCTGGTGCCCTTCTACTTCAACCAGATCGCCGACGCGGCGCCCTGGTTGGTGGGTCTGCTGGCGGTCTGTGCGCTGGCGGCCATGCAGTCGACCGGTGCGGCCTATATGTCAACGGCCGGCGGCATGCTGACCCGCGACCTCTATAAGCGGTACCTCAACCCGACGGCAAGCCATACCACCCAGAAGCTGTTCGGGCGGATCGGCGTCGCCTTCATCGTCATATCGGCGCTGTTGGTAGCGACTTTCTCGCGCGATGCTCTGGTGCTCTTGGGCGGTCTGGCGGTGGCCTTCGGCTTCCAGATGTGGCCATCCCTTGCGGCTGTCTGCTGGTTCCCTTGGATCACCCGTCAGGGTGCGACCTTGGGCCTGACAGCCGGCCTGCTGGCGGTGATCTTTACCGAGACTATCGGTCAGCAGATCACCGGCGGGGCACTGCCCTGGGGCCGTTGGCCTTGGACCATCCACTCGGCCGGCTGGGGTATCTTTTTCAACCTCGGCATCTGCCTGATCGTCTCGGCGATGACCCAGGATTCGGCTTCGCGTGATCACCGCATGAAGTACCACAACTTCCTGCGTGAGCATGCGAGCCTGTCGGCGGACAAGCGCAAGCTGGTGCCGATCGCCTGGATCATCACTCTGGCGTGGCTGTTCTTCGGTATCGGCCCGGGCGCCGTGATCGGCAACACCATCTTCGGTGCGCCGGCCGCCGGCGTCGAAGGCTGGACCTTCGGCATCCCGTCGATCTGGGCTTGGCAGATCCTGTTCTGGATCCTCGGTGTCTTCATGATGTGGTTCCTGGCCTACAAGATGGAGATGTCCACGGTTCCGGAAACCGAGATCGAAGCGCTGGTCGAGGATATCGGCGACGTTGCCGCCTCTCCGGCCGCGCAGTCCGGCGCTGGCGGTGCGGCCCGATAACGGCCCACTCGCCTGACGCTTCTTGCGTAAAAAGGGGGAAGGCCAGCGGCCTTCCCCCTTACTTTCTTGAGTGGAGTACAGGCCGTACGGCCGAACTGGCCAGCTTGTCTCCCGCATGCGAATTGCTAGACTCGCGCAGCCGAATCAGCCGAAGGCGGAACCATGGAAGTCCTCTTCTCCAAGGACTTTGCCATCCTCTGGGCCCTTGTCCTGGCGCTTGCCTTGTTCTTCCCGGTGCGCCAGCTGATCTGGGTTCTGCAGATGCGCCGCGCCCGCAAGGAGGGCGAACCGGACGAGGTCGAGGCGCGCCGCCTGAAGAAGCGGGCCGGCTTCACCGCCGCCCTGTTGTGTTTCGTCTTCGCCTTCTTCTACACCAACCAGCTCTTCCAAGGTCGTCCATGACGGGGGCGTCAAGGACGGGGGCGTCAAGGACGGGGGCGTCCATGAGGGGTCTTCCATGAAGCCCCAGGTTCTGCGCCGTTTCATTTTCCTTATGGCGGCCCTGACGGTGGGCATGTTCATCTTTTGGGACGTGATCGACGACTTCGTCCGCAAGGAGCCCGGCGACTACGAAACTGAGATGGGCTCGAACCGGCTGCAAGACGGCCTACTCGACGAAGCGCTGACACATTTCAACAAGGCGCTTGAGGAGGCGCCCGATCATCGCGGCGCGCTGATGGGCCGGGCACTGGTCTTCACCCAGAGCGAGCGCTACGACGAGGCCATCGCCGAATACGACTATCTCATCAAGTACCTAGCCGAAAACCTGGAAGAGGACGACACGACCGGTCGCGGCGTCCTGGCCGCCGCCTACGCTAACCGCGGCATCGTGCTCGATCGCACCGGCGCCTACGAGGATGCCTTGGCGAGCTACGCCATGGCCCTGCGCATCGACGAAGAGACGGTGAGCGGGCCGGGCGTCGTCCACAAGATCCTCTACGGCAGCGACGGCGTCTCGAACGTGCGACAGCGTGCCGAGTACCTGGCCGAACAGCTTCAGTTGCCGGAGGCAGAACGGCTGCTCAAGGTCCCCGAGCTGGACGACAAGCAGCGGATGCACAAACCCTGAGCCGGCATCCGGCGGTCAGCCGAACTTAACCAGCCCCAAGACGTCCTGAAACAGCACCAGGAAGAAGAAGGTCGCCGCGATGCAGCCGAACAGCAGGCGCACGAAGTCGGTCTTACCCTCTTCGTCGCGGTAGCGAATGCCGTGCACCGCGATGAAACCGGTGACGATGAGGAAAATATAGTTGATTGGCTTTTCCCACTCGCCGGCGAACTCGAACATCGGCCAGACCCCGTTGAAAGGCTTGCGCTGCATCCGCTTTTAGCCGCCCAGCCGGGCGGCGTCCAGGTCGCGTCGTGCAGGCCCCGGCGGCTTCGCGCCGGCCATTGGCCCTAACGGGCGCTGCCGAACTCGTCTGACTCGAAGTAGGGCGGCAGGACCGAGGTCACCTGAAGCGAGGCCATCTCCCCGGCGAGGATCGCCGAGACCAAGACGAAGGCCAGCAACATGCTGGCCAGGATGAACTTGCGAAAGCCCTGCGGCACCTGCGTTACGTAATCGTGGTCGTAGCGATGGAAGCGGGCGTCGTTGCTGTTGAGCGCACCGATCTCATCCTGACGGATCACCCAGCGGGCATAGTGCCGGGCCCAGACCGGCACCTCGCCATGCATCATGTAGGCGCGGAATATACGGTCGCTGAGCTCGGCCGACATGGCCTTGCCGTACCAATCCTCGTAGGCGAGCTGCAGGAGCTGGAACTCGCCGATCTGCAGGATGTTGGCCGCGCGGGCGACGACCGATCGCTCGGGATCTTCCTCGCGGTCCGGCCGCAGCAGGGTTTGAAAGAGACCGATCATGCTTCCTCACGCCTAAATCTGAGTGTAATTCAAGGCCAAAGGAAGGCAAAGAATCGGTGCGATCGGTCACATCTCCGTGCAAAGTCCGATCATGCGCTCCCCCCGATGAGTGGCTTGCCGCGCCGGCCCGAGGCGCCCTACTCTCTTGCTCTTCCTACCAGCCCCCGGCCCCGGGGTCTGAAGCCTTCATCGCCTGACCGGAGTGCCGCCTTTGCGCGTCGTCGAGGACTTCCCCCACCCCGTCCGGGAGATCGAGAACGCTTGGATCACCCTCTCCGACGGCTGCCGCCTGGCGGCGCGGCTCTGGCTGCCGGCCGACGCGGAGCAGAACCCGGTGCCGGCGATCCTGGAATACCTGCCCTACCGCAAACGCGACGGCACCGCCGTTCGCGACGCGCTCACCCATCCCTACTTCGCCGGCCACGGTTATGGCTGCGTCCGGGTCGACATACGCGGCAACGGCGAGTCCGACGGCCTGATGTGGGACGAATACCTCAAGCAGGAACAGGACGACGCCCTGGAAGTGATCGACTGGATCGTCGCCCAGCCCTGGTGCAGCGGCGCGCTCGGCATGATCGGCATCTCCTGGGGCGGCTTCAACGGCCTGCAGGTGGCCGCGCGCAAGCCGGCACCGCTGAAGGCCGTCGTCACGATCTGCTCGACCGACGACCGCTATGCCGACGACATCCACTACAAGGGCGGCTGCCTGCTGAACGAGAACCTGGGCTGGGCGGCCACCATGCTGTCCTTCTCCTCGCGGCCGCCCGACCCGGCCCTGGTCGGCGAGCGCTGGCGCGCTCTGTGGCTGGAGCGGCTGGAGAACCTCCCGTTGCTGGTCGAGAACTGGCTGCAGCACCAGCGCCGCGACGCCTTCTGGAAGCACGGCTCGGTCTACGAGGACTTCGGCGCCATCGAGGCCGCCGTGCTCGCCGTCGGCGGCTGGAGCGATGCCTATTCCAACGCCGTGCCGCGGCTGATCGCCGGCCTCGAGGCGCCGGTGCGGGGCCTGACCGGCCCCTGGGCGCACAAGTATCCGCACTTCGCCGTACCAGAGCCGCGCATCGGCTTCCTGCAGGAATGCCTGCGCTGGTGGGATCACTGGCTGAAGGGCGCCAGCAACGGAGCCGCTCTACCGCGCCTACATGCAGGAGAGCGCGCCGCCACGCGCCTTCCATGAGCACCGCGCCGGCCGTTGGATCGCCGAGCCAGCCTGGCCTTCGCCGAACATCGAAGCGCGCCGCCTCGCACTCAACCCCGGCCGGCTGGAGCCGGAGCCCGAGACCGAGACCGCCTTGACCCTCCGTTCGCCGCAGACCACCGGGCTGGCCGGCGGCGAGTTCTGCAACATCTGGCTCGGGCCGGAATGGCCGACCGATCAGCGTGGCGACGACGCCGGCTCGCTGACCTTCGACACGGCGCCGTTGGAAGAGCCGTTGGAAATTTTCGGCGCGCCCGTCGTCACCTTGGAACTCAGCGTCGATCGGCCGCAGGCCTTTATCGTCGCGCGGCTTTGCGACGTGGCGCCGGACGGCAGCTCGGCACGCGTGACCTACGGCGTTCTCAATCTGACCCACCGCGAGAGCCACGAAAGCCCAACCCCAGTGCCACCGGGCGAGCGCCTACGCGCCAGTATCCAGTTGGACGATATCGCCCATGCCTTCCCGCCCGGTCACCGCATCCGCCTGGCCCTTTCGACCGCCTATTGGCCCCTGATCTGGCCATCGCCTGACGCCGTCACCGCGACCATCCTGACAGGGGTCAGCCGCCTGGAGCTTCCCCTACGCCCCCTTCGAGAAGAAACGCCGCCGAGCTTCCAGCCGGCCGAAAGCGCGCCGCCCCTGCCGGTCGAGGTGCTCCGGGAACCGTCAAGCAGCCGCAAGGTCGAGACCGACATGGCAAGCGGCGAGACCACGCTCCGCCTTCTCGACGACTTCGGCGAAAGCCGTATCGCGGCGCACGGCCTCGCGGCCGGCTCGATCGGGCGCGAGACCTATGGCATCCGGCCCGACGACCCCCTGAGCGCGCGTGCCGAGATCCACTGGACTCAAACCCTGTCGCGCGATGCCTGGCAGGTGCGTATCGAAAGCCGCTCGGCTCTCCGGGCCGATCGCGAGCACTTCCACATCACCGCCGCGGTCGAGGCCTTCGAAGGCGACGAGCGGATCTTTAACAAGACCTGGGACCGCAAGGTCCGCCGGGATATGGTTTGAGATATGGCCTGAGTTCCCAGGCGAGCGCATTGGCAGGCGCAAACAGCGGAGAGCCCCATGAGCCAGCTTCCTCCTCTCGACGTCGATTTCGCACGCAGTCATTTCCCGTCGCTCGCCGATGGCTGGGCGCTGTTCGAGAACGCCGGCGGCACCCTGGCCACGCAGCCGGTGATCGACCGCCTGAACGCCTACGTCAGCCAGACCATGATCCAGCCGGGCGGTCCCTTCGATCCCTCGGAGCTGGCAGCCGAGCGCATCGCCGAGAGCCAACGCCTGATGGCCGAGATGATCAACGCCGAGCCGGACGAGGTCATGATCGGCCCCTCCACGACCATGAACGTCTACCTGTTGAGCCAGGCGATCCGGCCCTGGTTCCAGCCGGGCGACGAGATCATCGTCACCAACATGGACCACGAGGCCAACAATGGCGCCTGGCGCCGCCTGACCGAGTTCGGCGTGACGCTCAAGGAATGGCGCTTCAATCCGGACACGATAGAGCTGGAGCTTGAGGATCTCGACGCGCTCTTGAGCGAGCGCACGCGGCTGGTCTGCGTGACCCACTGCTCCAACATCACCGGCTCGCTGCACGATGCGGCGGCGCTGGCCCGCAAGGTGCACGAGGCCGGCGCGCTGATCTGCATGGACGGTGTCGCCTATGCGCCGCACCGTCAGATCGACGTGAAGGCCTGGGACGTCGATTTCTATCTCTGCTCGCTCTACAAATTCTACGGTCCGCACCTGGCCATGCTCTACGGCAAGCGCGAGCACCTGCTGCGCGCCAAGGGCCAGAACCACTTCTTCGTCGGCGAGGACAACATCCCGCTGAAGCTCAATCCGGGCGGCGTGAACCACGAGCTGACGGCCTCGGCCTCAGGCATCGCCGCCTACTTCGACATCCTCTTCGAGCATCACTTTCAGGACACCAACCTGCCGCTGCACGGCCGTGTCGGCCGAGTCTACGAGCTGATCGCCGAGCACGAGGCCGAGGTCGGCAAGCCCCTGATCGAGCTGCTCGACTCGAAACCGAAGGTGCGCATCGTCGGCCGCCCAACGGCTAACAAAACACGGCGCGTGCCGACCATCTCCTTCGTCGTCGAGGGCCGCCAATCGGCCTCTATTCCGGACGCACTGCGGCAGCACAAACTGGGCCTGCGCGCCGACGACTTCTATGCCGCGCGCCTGATCCGCGACCTGGGGCTGGAGCCGCAGGGCGGCGTGGTGCGCGCCAGCATGGTCCACTACACCACGGGCGAGGAAGTGGACCGCCTGGTCCGGCATCTTGAGCCGCTTCTCTGAACGCCCGTTTCGCAGGCCATCAGCCGCCGGCCCGCACTGCGGCAAAACTGCGGCGGAGAGTGAAAGCGGCGGCCAGGTAGAGCCCGGCGGCAACCATCACGACGATCGTGAAACCGAGGTGAACGGCGAGAATCGTCGCCAAGAGGGCACTCACCACTGACGCGCAACCGTTGACGCCCCAGGCCCAAGGCACCAGGCGTGGCCGCACCGCCGCGACGCGCGCGAGCCCGAGCGGAAAGGGCATGCCCATGAAGAAGGCGAGTGGCGCGATCAGGAGCAGAGAGAGGCCGATCTTGACAGCATCCGGTGCCGCGATGAAACGGTCGAACAGCGACGGCAGCAGCCAAAGATAGCAAAGGGCGATGGCTGCGATGGCCGCCACCGCGACATCTACGGCTGTCAGCCGACGCGACAGACGACGCGCGGCGGCCAGGGGCTCGGCAACAGCGCTACCCAGTCCGGCGAAGATCAGGAACCCGGCCAGAACGACGGCAACTGCGTAGAGTGGATGGCCGAGGAACAGAACGAAGCGCTGAATGAAGGCGATCTCGATGAAAAGGAAAGCGAGGCCGAGCGCGAGAAAGTAGCCGGCGACCCGCCAGCTGTCTGCGTCCCGCGGGAAGGCCGCGCGCCCGAAACAGAGCGGCAGCAGGATTAGTAACGCGCCCAGCAACGCGGCCTGCACCAGGGTCGCGAAGAGAATCGGATAACCCCACTCGAGTAACCCGGCGCCACCTTGACTGCGCAGCTCCAGCAGCTCAGGCAGGGCGCGCCAGGTGAAGAAGTCGGAGAAGTAAGGACGATCGTCGCTGGCCGGCGCGATGTCGAACTTGTAGCCGTCAATAAAGTCCCGCCGCCCGGCGCTGGCCAGCGCCTGTGCCGCATCGTGGAAGATCGGCGCCTCTAGAAGGTTCCAGCGGTTCGCCTCCGCCGGATTCATGCCGGGCAGGTAGACCAGATCGAACCAGAGCTGTGCGGCGAAGTCGCGGACTGCGCTTATATCCTCGGCCGTCAGGGCGCCGTTCTTGATCAGCAGCGTGGTCGTATTCCAGCCACGGATCATGGCGAGGCTCTGCGCCGGCGCCGCCATCCCCGACCTCTCCAGCGCCGTCAGTGCCGTAGCGAAGAGCTTCAGGCTGTCGCGGGGCGGCAGCTTGAGCCAGCGGGTGATGGCCAGAACGCCGTCCGGCGTCAAATGCCGAAGATAGTCCTCGAAGGCCTCGACCGTGTAGAGGTAGCTCTCGGCCAAGCCGTGACCGCCGGCCAGCGCGGCGCCGAAGGAGTCGAGCAGCGGGATCTGGATCAGGTCCCAGCGCTCGGGTTGGCGGGCGACGAAAGCCCGGGCTTCGGCGATATGCAGGCGGACCTCGGGCCGGCGGTAGATCGGACTTGAAAAGCCCTCTTCGACACGCCGAACCAGCGTTGCAAGCCTCCCATCGAGCTCCACCGCGTCGACCTGTGGTGCGCCGTGATAGAGCGCCTGCAGCAGGTCGCTGCCGCCGCCCGCGCCGAGCAGCAGGACGCGCGGCTGTTCGAGCAGGCGATAGGGCAGGGCCGAGGTCATATCACCCAGATAGGCAAGCACCTCCCGGCGGCCGCTCGGATCGGTGATCGCGCTGAACCCCCCACCATCGGTGAAGAGACCGAGTTGCGGCGGCGGCTCGCCGCTGGCGGCGAGGCTGAGGCCCGGCGCGTGGCGGAAGGGCACGGTCGAACTTCGCACCAGGGTAACCAGGCCGAGCGGACTCGAGACCTGGTCGACGATCTCCACACCCGGAACCTGCAGCGTTTTGCTGAGCTCCTTGTACTGAGAGATTCGCAGACCGGGCCAAGTGGCTGGCGCAAGCCAAGGCAGGGCCAGGGCCACCAGGAGCAGGCCGGCGCCGACCCAGCGTCGCCGCGTCTCTGCCAAGGTCAGGCAGACCAGGCCGGCGGAGGCGAGCGCGAGGCCGGCAACCAGCCACAGACAGCCGTCGGGTGACGAAACGTTGAGCGCCGCCAGGATGCCCAACGCGCCGGCGCCGGAGCCCAAAAGGTTGGCGCAGTAGATCCGGCCGATCACCGCTCCGAAGCAAACGAAAGCGAGTGCGATCGCCGTGGCCCCGAAGACGAAGGGCACCAGAAAGATGCCATAGAGCAGCAGCAGGTAGAGCAACTGCCGCCCCTCCCAGATCAAGGCCAGTGGATTGAAGGGCAGCATCTGGGCGAGGGCGAAACAGAGCACGGCGGAGAGGCCGAAGACCACGGCGCAAGCCGCAAATGTCGCGGAGAAACGCGGCCTCAGCCAGTCCTGCAGCAGGTACACGGCGGTGCCGCTGGCGCCGAACCCGAGCAGAGCGATGGAGATAACCATGGCGGCGAAGTGATGCCACTGAACGATCGCCAGCAGCCGCACCAATAGAACTTCGTAAGCAATGATCGCGGCCGAAAGGACAGCAATCGCCAGAAGCCGCATCACGACGGCTTACGCGTGAAGGGCACGAACTGCACGGGCAGGAGCTGCCGCGTTGTGACCCCACCGTCGGGCCGTTTGACGACCAAGGTGAGCTGCTGTGTCGTGAAGGGATCGCCGACCGGAATGACCATGCGGCCGCCCGGCCTCAGCTGCTGCACCAAGGGCGGCGGCACATGGCTGGCCGCGGCGGTGATTACGATCCCGTCGAACGGGCCACAATCCTCCCAGCCGTAGTAGCCGTCGCCGACACGGGTCTCGACGTTCCCGTAGTCCAGGGCCTTCAAGCGCTCGGACGCGCGCTCGGCAAGCCCCGGAATGATCTCGATGGTGCAGACCCGTTGAACCAGCTCACCCAAGACCGCAGCCTGGTAGCCGGAGCCGGTGCCGATCTCCAACATCACGTCGTCGGCCTCGGTTTCGAGCAGATCGGTCATCAACGCGACGATAAAGGGCTGTGAGATGGTCTGCCCATAGCCGATCGGCAAAGGACGATCGGCGTAAGCGAGGTCGCGCGACTCCTCTGGCACGAAGGCGTGGCGTGGTACACGCTCCATGGCTTCTATGACCGAGGCCTTGATCTCACCGTTTGGAACCGCGTGCGGCGTGCGCTCGGCGTACCAGGCAATGATCTCGAGCATGCGTGCTCGCTCGGCCGCAAAGTCTTCGTCGGCCTGGGCCTCAGGCTTCAGAACCGAGACGGCGAGCAAAACCCACAAGAGGCCGCGGCCGATACATCGGCAAACCGAGCAAAGCTGGATCGGAGCTTGGTTGCGCTGGCGGGCTGACATGGTGTGCACCCAGGTGGCTTCCGATGCAAGTTTCGCATTGGCTTATTGAACGAGACAAGGCACCGATGCCGTCCGCTGGCGGAGCGGCGATGGTCTTTCGCACAATCCCTGGCGGGGCATCCGGTAATCGAGGCTAGAATGGAGCGCGACTCCCGTCCCTGCGCTCGCAGACCTGCAGAGGACCATAGCAGCCGATGCCCGAGGCCGACTACCTATTCGAAGTGATCGTCATCCTGCTGGCGGCCCTCCTGTCGGTCACCCTGTTCCAGAGCCTGCGGCTCGGCGCTGTCCTGGGCTATTTGTTGGCCGGAGCGGTCATCGGGCCGGCCGGTTTCGGCCTCGTGGGCGATGTCGAGACGATTGCGGCTCTGGCCGAGCTGGGCGTCGTTTTCCTGCTCTTCACGGTCGGCCTCGAGTTGCCCTTCGAGCGGATCCGGGTACTGGGCGCGCGCATGTTCGCGTTGGGCGCGACGCAGGTGTTGGTGACCACCGCCGCCATCGCCGGGGTCGCAGGAGCGCTCGGCGCCTCCGGCGTAACCGCGATGATCATCGGCGGTGCGCTCGCGCTCTCCTCGACAGCCATCGTGCTGCGCATGCTGTCCGAGGAGCGCAATCTGACCTCGCGCTTTGGCCGCTCCGCCTTCGCCGTGCTGCTGGTGCAGGACCTCGCGGTCGGCCCGCTTCTGGTCCTGGTCCTGGCGCTCGGCCAGGACGATCGGCCGCTCTCCATTGCCTTGGGCTTTGCCCTGCTCAAGATGGTGCTGGCGGTGATGGGGATCCTCGGTATCGGACGCATCGTGCTGCGCTACGCGGTCTGGCCGATTCCCCGGCTGAAGGACCCGGAGATGTTCGCGGCGCTCACCCTGCTGGTCGTGCTGGCCGCCGGCATGGCGACCAAGCTGGCCGGCATGTCGATGGCTTTTGGCGCTTTCCTGGCCGGCATGCTGCTGGCCGAGACGCGTTACCGGCTCCAAGTCGCCGCCGAGATCCAGCCCTTTCGCGCCCTCCTGCTGGGCCTCTTCTTCATGTCGGTCGGCATGAGCGTCGAGCTCGACCTTACGCTCGACCAGGCAGGTCCGCTCGCCGCGCTGGTACTGGCCCTGCTGTTCGGCAAGGCAGCGCTGATCACCGGGCTCGGGCGGCTCTTCGCTCTGCCCTGGGCCCACGCACTCAACCTCGGCCTGCTGCTCTGCCAGGGCGGGGAGTTCGCCTTCGTCCTGCTCGGCGCGGCGGTCGCCACCGGGGCTCTCGCCGCCGCCGACTCCCAGACCCTCGTGCTGGTGGTCGCCATCACCATGATCGCCACACCCTTCCTGGCGCGCGCCGGCCGCAGCCTGTCGCAGCGGGTCGAGCGCGGCAGCCTGGTACGCGTCGAGGAGGCCGCGACCGACACCGAGCACCTGACCGATCATGTCGTGATCGCCGGCTTCGGCCGGGTCGGCGGCGCGGTCGCCAGCCAGCTCGACGCCGCCGGCATCCCCTTCATCGCCCTCGACCTGGATGCCCACCGCATCGCCCAAGCGCGCGAGCGAGGCCTGCCGGTCTTCTACGGCGACGCCAACCGGCCCGAGGTGCTCGATGCCCTACATGTCGAGAAGGCGCGCGCCGTGGTCGTCGCGGTCGACGATCCGCGAGCGGCCGTGCGCATGGTCACACTGGTACACTACATATTTCCGGAGCTGAAGGTCTACGCGCGGGCACGCGACGACAGCCACGCCGCCGATCTGGAGGCGGCCGGCGCCCATCTGGTGGTGCCGGAGCTGGTGGCGACCGGCGTCAAGATCGCAGGCTCGATCGTCGAGGCGCCGCTCGCGGCCCGCTAAGGCAGCGGCGTCACCGATCTCGCAATCGTCATCCAGGCTCAGCCTCTTCCCTGCTATGATCAGCGGCTGCAGGGGGCCGGGAAGACACCGTGAGAACACCGTGAGGACTGGGCCATGATCAGAGGATCGCTGCGCGAACGAGCAGGCGGTCTGTTGCCGGTGGTGCGGTGGCCGCTCCTTGCACTGCTGGCGATTTGTCTGTCCCTCCCGACGGTTCAAGCCGAGACCGAGCAGGACGAGTTCCTGAAGGGCCAGCTGCTGGTCGCCTCACCCAGCATGGTCGATCCCAACTTCGCCAAGACCGTGGTCTTCATGGTCGAGCACGACAGCCTCGGCGCCATGGGGCTGGTCATCAACCGGCCCTTGGGCGAGGTTCCGCTGCGGGAGCTGCTGGAGGGGCTCGGGCAGAAAGGTTCGGAAACCGACGGCGACATCCGCATCTATTCCGGCGGCCCGGTCGATCCGAAGCGCGGCTTCGTGCTGCATAGCAGCGACGTACTGCTCGACGACAGCGTCGCCGTCGACGATGACATGGCGGTCACCAGCGAGCCGGAAATCCTCAAATCCATCGCCGAAGGCAAGGGCCCGAAGCGGGCCATCTTCGTGCTCGGCTATGCCGGCTGGGCGCCCGGGCAGCTCGAAGCCGAAATCGCCGCCGGCGCCTGGGAAAGTGTACCCGCCGACGAGACCATCGTCTTCGACGAGGCCGACAGCGAGAAATGGGACCAGGCGATCGGCCGCCACGGCGTCGAACTTTGAACGCCTCTCCCCGCAATGCTATTGCAGAACGGCGGTGACTCTGCCGTTAAGAACTTGGGGGCAAGGCATGAACAGGATCGACCTGGAGGGCAAGCGCGCGGCCGTGACCGGCGCGGCGCAGGGTATCGGCCGGGCGGTCGCCGAGCGACTGCTCGCCTCGGGCGCGGCGGTCGCGCTGTGGGATAGGGATGTGCCGCTGCTGGCAACGACGAGCAAGGAGCTTGCAGCACAGGGCCGGGTCGAGATGGTCGAGATGGACGTGACCGAGGCCGCCTCCGTCGAGGCTGCGGTGGCCGCGACCGAGGCGACCTTCGGCGGGATCGACATCCTGATCGCCAATGCCGGCATCTCCGGCTTGAACGCGCCGACCTGGGACTATCCTATTGAGGAATGGCAGCGCGTGCTGGCGATCGACCTGACCGGCGTCTTCCTCTGCTGCCGCGCGGTCGTGCCGGGTATGATCGCGCAGGGCTATGGCCGCATCGTCAACGTCGCCTCGATCGCCGGCAAGGAGGGGAACCCCAATGCGCCGGCCTACAGTGCCGCCAAGGGCGGCGTCATCGCGCTTACCAAGTCGCTCGGCAAGGAGCTCGCCGGCCACGACATCGCGGTCAATTGCGTCACGCCGGCAGCGGCGCGCACCGCCATCTTCGACCAGATGACGCAAGAGCAGATCGACTACATGCTGTCGAAGATCCCACGCGGCCGCTTCGTACAGGTCGAGGAGGTCGCCGCCCTGATCGCCTGGCTCGCCTCGGCCGACTGCTCCTTCAGCACCGGCGGCGTCTTCGACATCTCCGGCGGACGGGCGACCTACTAGGGTCAAAGGTGCTTTGCCGAGGCTTTAGGTTGCGCCACTGATCTCCGGCAAACGCCAGGACCGGTCCGTCCGACAGCGGCGCCAAGCCAATTGAGGCCAAGCTTCGGCCCTACGGCCCCTTCAGTGAGTCGATTTTCGGTCTCGCGCCTCCAGCAGAGCTTTCGCCGCGTCGCGGATCCGCAGCCAGACCGAGCCAGCCTCGTCCTCGCCGCTGCGTTGGAGCTCCGCAATGCGAATATTGATCTGGCGCAAAGCGTCATCACCGTAGCGGTCTATGATTTCCTGCGCTGATTGCCAGATTTCGCGTTCGTCAGTCATGGGGTGGAGCAGCAGGGATTGGCAAGTTTGGTCGAGACTCGGCCGGGACCGCGCGGGACGCCTTGATCGCGGTCAATTGGGCGGGGACGGAGTGTTCGGGGTGACCCACGGCGCCGAAAGAAGCGCTACGAGCAAGGTAATACACCGCCAGCGGAGGCGAGATTTGAAGCGATGCCTACAGACTCCACGCACTTGCACTGCCAAAGCTGTAAATCCCGGCACAGTGCCGAGTGGTGCTGCTTGAGCGATGCCGAAGTTAGCCTGATCGACCGGGTTAAGGTTTCGCGCAACTATTCGCCCGGCAAAATCATCTACTATCAGGGTGATCCCTGTGATGGCATATTTTGCCTTGAATCGGGACTCATCGGCATAAGGCGACTGGACGAGCACGGGAACTCGACGCTCCTGCGGCTGGTCCATCCCGGCGAAACGATCGGCTACAAGTCGTTTCTGAGAAAAGCCCCGCACGACAACGGGGCAGAGGCTTTGATGCCGAGCCGTGTCTGCTTCGTGGATCGCTCCACCGTTCGCGGCTTGCTGCAGGAGAGCCCGGATCTTGGGCTGAGCTTCCTAGACCACAGCCTGCGCGACCTTGCAGAAACCGAAGTCCGCTACATGGAGAGCGTCACCTGGCGCGTGAGAACGAGGCTGTTACACATACTGCTCGTGCTCTATGAGCGCTTCGGGTTCGAAACCGACACCGGCGAGCATCTCATCGAGCTTCCTATATCGCGTCAGGATCTGGCAGGCCTTACCGGCACGGCGCCCGAGACCATGTCGCGTACGATTCAACGCATTCAGACCGAAGGACTGGCGAAGTTCGAGGGAAGAACGGTCCGACTCTCCAATATCGACGCCATCCTACGCGACGTGCCGATGCCGCCCTGATCCGCCCCGTCGCAGTCTGTCTAGGCCAAGTCGATGCGCCGGCCGCTGCGGCTCGAGTCGTAGATCGCTTCCTCGATGCGCAGGTTGGTCAGGTAGTCGCGGCCGCTGTTGACCAGCGGTCCGCCCGTCAGCAGGTGCTCCACGACGTGCCGCTGCAGGCGGTAGACGCAGTCACCACCGAAGCCGCGCGCCTCCCAGTCGTAGTCTTCGCGGAGTTCAGGCCCGCCGTGCGGCTTCCACCAGAGATCGCCGAAGCCGTCGAGCCGGAGCACGCCGCCCGAGCCTTCCAGATGCATCTCGCCCATGGTGAGACGGCAGTTGTCGGCGGTATGGTCGTTCAGCCGGTTACCATCGAGCAGGCCGGTGGCGCCGCACGCGAAGGTGAAGAGGGCATAGCCGGCATCTTCGCCGGCGATCGCCGGGTTGATGCGGCGCAGCTGCCCATAGACCGCCGTTACCTCACCCATCAGGTATCGGAAGCTGTCGATGAAGTGGATGCCGGTCTCGTGGATCAAGAAGCGGCTCATATTCTGGAAATAGGGCTGCCGGTCGAGATAGGCGCGCGGGCCCTGCCCGTCGCCCGGCCGCATGCGGAAGTGAACCGAGTGCGGCTGGCCGAGCCGGCCCTCCTCGATCACGCGGCGGGCCTGCTGAAACCACGGCATGAAGCGGAAGTTCTCATGCACCACCAACAGAATGCCGGCCGCTTCGGCGAGGGCGACGATCGCCTCGGCCTCGGCCAAGGTCGGCGCCAGCGGCTTTTGGCATATCACCGGGATGCCGCGCGCCACCGCCGCCTCGACCATCGCCTTGTGGGTTTCCGGCGGTGTGATGATGTCGAGCAGATCTAGCCGGACCTCATCGAGCATAACTGACATATCCTGGAAGATCGCGGGCACATCGTAGCGCTCGGCAACCGCGTTCGCCTGCTGCTGGTCGAGCGAACAGAGCGCGGCCAACTCGACCTCGTCGATCCGATTCCAGGCGTCGTAGTGGAATTGGCTGAAGTAGCCGGTGCCGACCGTGGCGACGCGCAAGGGAGCGATGCCGCTCAAGATCTCTTGCCTCGCCGCTTAGCCGCCGGCTGCGGCCTGCTCGGGCCGGCTGTCCAGCGCGGCCCCGACGCCGGCAGTGATCTCGACGGTCCCATCGCGCCCGCCGAACTCGAAGGGGATCAGTTCCCCGCCTGCGAAGGCGCTTTCAACGGCATCGCGCAGACGGGTGCCGGCGAGGCCGCAGGCCGCCACACCATGCTGCTCGCCGAGCCACTCCAACATCATGGCGGCGGAGAGAAACATGGCCGTGGGGTTCGCCTTGCCCTGACCGGCGATGTCGGGCGCCGTCCCGTGGCAGGGCTGGAATACGGCCCGGTCCACACCGATATCGGCCGAGGGCGCCATGCCCATGCCGCCCATGAGGCCGGCCGCCAGATCGGACAAGATGTCGCCGAAGAGGTTCTCGGTCACGATCACGTCGAAGCGCCAAGGCTGGGTCACCAGGCGCATGGCGGCGGCATCCACGTAGCATTGATCGGCCTCGACGTCGGGGAAGCGCGCCGCGCGCTCGCCGAAGATCTTCCGGAAGAAGGCGAAGGTGCCGAAAATGTTGGCCTTGTCCACGCAGGTGACCCGGCCCGGATGGCCTGCCCCCTTGCGCTTGCGGGCAAGCTCGAAGGCGAAGTCGAACAGCCGTTCCGAGGCGGCCCGCGTGATGGTCATGGTCTCGGTGGCCACGGCGTCGTTTTCCAGGCGGCCCTGACCACGGCCGGCGAAGAAACCTTCGGTCGACTCGCGGATCAGCACCGCATCGAGGGCCTGCGCCCGCGGGTCGGCTAGCGGCACGGGCATGCCGGGGTAGGTCTTCAGCGGGCGCACGCCGGCGAAAAGCGCAAAGTGCTCGCGGATGTCGACCTGCGGCGCGATCTCCAGACCGTTGGGCGTGTAGATCCCCGGCAGCCCCATGGCGCCCAGCAGAATGGCATCTGCCGCCCCGACCCGCTCCAAGGTTTCCGCTGGAAGCGCGGTACCGCTGCGCTGGTAGAGTCCGGCGCCCGCCTCCATCTCCTCATAGCTCAGCGAGAACCCGCCGGCCTCGCCCACCACCCGGTCGAGCAGGCGCAGGCAGGGCGCCATCACCTCGGGCCCGATACCGTCGCCCGGCAAGACGGCGATCCGGAAGGTCTTTTCGTTCTGCATCGCGCCTGCCCCTTGCTTCTCGATCCACTGCCAGGCCTGAACATCCTTGGTCACGATCCAAGCCGCCGTCGCGCCATCGAAATCCATGAAATGCGGCGTCCCCAGATGCTGCTGGAACGGCGCCAGCGAACGGAGCGGCAGGGCACGGCGGCGGCTCACGCCACTTTCCGCTCTGGTTCCAGCTGCAAATAACGTATACATTATTTCCGAGCTTTATGAAATGCGATTCCGGTCCTGAGTGGCCGCGAGGAGCGATGAGCAGAATGAGTAACCGGAGGTGGCCCCGGCAAGACGGCCCCGCGGGCGCCGCAGCCCGCAGTCAAGTCTTTGCCGGTCGGCCCGGCAGATGCCAGGCCAGAAGAACGACCGGAAGCTGCGCAGCATGAGCACGGCGACGAAAAGAGGCACCCATTCCGGCACCCGCCGGGGTGCCTCCCTGGTGGACCGGGCATATCAGGAGATCAAGCGGCGCATCCTGGGCAACTTCTATCCGCCCAACCTGCAAGTGCTCGAGCAGGATCTCGCCCAGCAGCTCGGCATGAGCCGCACGCCGGTGCGCGAAGCCATGATCCGTCTGGAGCGGGAGGGCCTGATCGAGATCCTTCCGCGCCGCGGCATGCGCGTGGTACCGATCTCTCCCGACGACATGCGCGACATCTACGAGGTGCTGACGTGCCTGGAGGCGCGGGCCGCCGAGCGCCTGGCCGAGCAGAAGCCGTCGAAAACCGAATTGGCGCCGATGATCGCCGCCCATGACGACATGGAGGCGGCCTTGGCCGAGGGCGATCTCGACTCCTGGGCCGAGGCCGACGAGCGCTTCCACCGAGCGTTGCTGGAACTCTCCGGTAACCGGCGGCTCAGCACCATGGCGCTCACCGTCTTCGACCAGGTGCACCGCGCCCGCATGATCACCTTGCGGATGCGGCCGCCGCCGCACCAGTCGAACGACGACCACCGCGCCTTGATCGACGCGATCCTCGCCGGCGACAGCCACAAGGCCTACGAGGTGCACCATCAGCACCGCACCTGCGCCATGCTGCTACTGACCGATATCCTGGCCCGTTACAATCTGCGGGAGCTGTGACGCCGGCAGAAAGCTAACGCTGGACCACCTGGCAAAACGGCCATCCCAGCTGCACGCAGACCTCACGGGCTTCCGACTCGCTGGCAAGCGGCTCGGTGACGACGCGATACTCCTCTCCGACGTCGTCGATCGCGGAGTAGGCCTGAAACTGTAGGCCGCCCAGATCTTCGCTCATGGTATCGCGCGCCCAGGATAGATAACGCTCCGCCTCGGCCCGCGTGCCAAAGGCGGCAAGGACGACGGCAAAACCAGCAGGGTTCCCTGTGGCTGCGATCTCGTGAGCCGGGACCGCAAGACAATACTGTCCCTTGGCCTCGAATTCCTCGCAGGCACCGTCCGCAGTCGCCCGGCTCGAAAGCGGCCAGGCGAAGAGCCGGTGCAAGACCCTTCCCGGCCCGAAGTTTACCTGCTGCACGATCGGCTCCATAGGCGCCAGCAGGGCGGGAAAGGCCTGTTGCAGCTCCTGCCAGACCGAGAGTGCCGCTGTCGCGCTGCCCAGGGTCGACAGATGAACGGCAAAAAAGTCGCCAGTCTGCGCGCCGCTCGCCAGCTGAGTCCCGATTCGCAGATGACTTTCTATGATGCGATCCAACTCTCCGGACTGCTTCATCTTTTCGATCGTCTCGTTGAACTGGTACTTCAGCACCCGACCGTGGGCCGACAGCTTTGGAAAGAGAACGCTGAAGCCGCCTATGTGAATCGGGGATTCCGAGATACGGATTTCCTTGCCGATGTCCAAGGCCGCGATCGCCACCCCGGCGTCCAGCTCGCCCGCGATGGCCGCGTTCGCCTCCTTTTTCATGACGGCGATGAAGCAATCGATCGGCTTGTCTGCGAGCAGCACGTCGACGGCCAGGCCCTTGAGGGCCTCCTTGGCAATGCCGCGATAGAGCGATTTCGCCATACAGACTCTCCGGCCGCGAAGGCCGTCCAGGGTGCCGCCAAGACTGGAATCCTTATGGCGGAACACGTAGCTCCGCGTGGGCACCATGGGAACGGAGACGAGAAACCTGCGTTCGAAGTGGTCGGATTGGAGATAGGGGAAGGTCGCGGCGAAGGTGCCGAGGTCGGCCGGATTGGGCTCGGCCGCGAGCGATGCGAAGTCGATTGTCGGCTTGTATCCCAGCTTACTGAAGGCCGCGGTCACAATTTCCGTCAACAGGCCGCCATTCGGTAGATCTTCGCCCGAGAGCGGCGGATAGTTTGCCGCGGCGACGAGATCTATCATGAGCCGGCCGCTGCTCTCGTCCCGTTGTCCCTGGACCACGCCGTAGGTAGGGGCGGTTTCCAAGTGGAGATCGGGAATTACCAGTTCGGTGCCGACAGTGACCGCGTTCCCTGCACCCGACAGCACACCCTGGTTCGCCCCCGAGATCAGATAGGACTTGCCGGGGTCCCCGTAGAACTTCTCAGCAATGGTGCCGAGGGTCTCGCCGGGCTGAACGACGTAGCGCTGCTCCGCGACGGCCCTGCCGACCGTCATCGATAGCACACCAAGAACGAGCATCAGGACCGGAAGGCAGGACTTCATCGCTTGCTCTTCGTCATCAGGCAGCAGGGCCCCCGGTGGGCCGGGGGCATGGTCTTAAGCCTAGAGACCGCTAGTTGCCGAAACTGCTGTAGTAGTCCTCCAGGTGTCGGCTGACGATCTCCTCGAGTTCACCTGCCGCCGCCATCTTGCGAACCGCCTCGTTGAAGTCGGACAGCATCACCTCGCTTTGATCGATCGACTTCGGAAAGATGACATGCAGCCCGGATATGTTGATCGCCTTCTCGGAGGCGTGCACCTTGTCCTCGATCCCCATTTGCTTGAGCTTTGCGTTGCCCTCCAGTTCCGCGATGATGACCACGTCGGTCTCGCCCTTGAGGAGCGCGTTGTAACAGTCATCCAGGGTTTTCGGCTGCTGCAGCGTGAGCTCGCCCGACTGGATCATCTCGTCGATGAATGAGGTGAAGTATCCGGCAGGTCGGCAGGCCCGCTTGCCGTGAAGGTCGCTTGCATCCCTATACTCGAAGCTCGCATCGCTTCGCGAGAAAACGATGCTCAGGGTGTCGTAGACGGAGTCCGAATAGTAGAAGCTCTGCATACGCTCTTCGGTCGGCGCATAGGGGAATGTCGCCGCGAACTTGCCCTTTTCGGTCAGGCGGTATCCTGAAGGCCAGTTGATGAACTCGAAGGCCGGCTTGTAGCCCATCGACCTGAAGGCCTTGTCGACGATCTCCGTCACCATGCCGCCGTTCGGCAGCTCGTCATCGGTCCAGGGCGTGAAGTCGGGGCCCGTGGCAATGTCGATGTTCATCAGCCCAGACGCTTCGTCCAGCTTGCCGTAGGCCGATGCATAGATCGAGCCCGCGGCCGCCGCGGCCCCGGGTATCATGAGCTGCGCCCCGACAAAGATCAGGTTGCCGTCTTTTTCGACCTGACTGGGATTGGCGTCGTGGAGCAGCTTCCACTTGCTCTGATTGCCGTAGAACTTATAGGCGATCGAGGCCAGGCTGTCTCCGCGCTGGACCACGTAGGTCTGCTGGGCCGAGGTGACTTTGGTTAGCAGTGTTGGAAAGCAAGCGACCGCGAGCACTAGGCAGACCGCAACTCGGAGGGCAAGGCGGGTCATTGGCTATTCTCCCATAGCTTCGCCTAGGACGGCCAAGCGCCGTCGCTGTTGCTCTCCACCCCTCCCCCAATTTTTCGGAAACACATCAATGGTGTACGTAACGTCGCCAGATTGCAAGCGCTAGACGATTGGCATTATCCATACCAGCAGAGAGGTCCGGCTCTGGTTCTACCGCCGGCGCACACCCGACAAGATTGAAGTCGTACCACCCGGCCTGACGCTCCCGCGTCTGCTCAAAGCCGATCGCCCGCGATCCAGTGACGAGATGGTGGAACAGACTTGAACGCCGTAGCCCCCGCACTCGACCGGTCAACGCGGACGCAAGAATCGGATCCGATTCGGGTGTCATTGATCTGGATCAATCGCAAGGCAGAAACAAGACTATACTGTTTTTAAGGACTTTGGTTCTAACAGGTGCGGCCAATGCGAGCCCGCTGTCACAACGTCGTGCGGCGGAGCGTTCGATTTTGTATCGCACAAGAGGCCGCGGAGATGTCTGGGAGCGAGCCTTGTTGCGTGGAAACCCGCGGGGCGCAACACGCGCCATCCTAATCGCCCTTTTCGCATTCTTGATCGCCCTTCCCGGCCCGGCCAGCGCCGCGGGGCAGGCAACGCCCTGGCAGATGAACCTGCAGGCGCCGGTCACTCCGGTGATGGAGGAAATCTGGGACTTCTGGGTAATCGTGCTGATCATCATCACGCTGATCAGCATCTTCGTCCTGGCGTTGCTGATCTACGTCATGTGGCGCTTCAGCGCCAAGCGCAACCCGACGCCGTCCAGGCTAACCCACAATACGACGCTCGAAGTGCTCTGGACCGTGATCCCCGTGGTGATCCTGGTGTTGATCGCCACACCCTCGTTCAAGCTGCACTACTTCCTCGACGTTGTCCCGGACTCGTCGCTGACCGTCAAGGCGGTCGGCAATCAGTTCTATTGGACCTACGAGTATCCGGACCAGGAGATCGAATTCGATTCGGCCATGCTCGAGGACGAGGATCTCGCCCCGGACCAGCCGCGTCTGCTCGAGGTCGACAGCCGCCTCGTCGTTCCGGTCGGCACCAAGGTGCGCGTACTGGTAACCGCCAGCGACGTGATCCACGCCTGGGCGGTGCCGGCCTTCGGCGTGAAGATCGACGCCATCCCCGGCCGCCTGAACGAGACCTGGTTCGAAGCCCGGCAGGAAGGTGTCTACTACGGCCAGTGCTCGGAGCTCTGCGGCCCCGGCCACGGCTACATGCCGATCGCGGTCGAAGTGCTCTCCGAGGACGCTTTTAAAGGCTGGCTGGAAACCGCCGCGGCCGGCGGACCACCGGATCAAGAGGGCGTACAACGGGCAGCGCTCGCCACGGCCCCATGACGAAGCGAAGTGATCGGGCCGAGGCAATCGGGCCGGGACTTCCGAGCGGAGGGAAGCATCCATGACCGTAGCCGACCACGGCGCGACCATTGAAAGCGCACACCACGAGCACGTGCCGACTGGTTGGCGGCGATGGCTCTACTCCACCAATCACAAGGACATCGGCACGCTCTACCTGATCCTGTCGGTGGCGGGCGGCCTGGTCGGCGGCCTCTTCTCGGTCGTCTTCCGCATGGAGCTCGCCGAGCCCGGCGCCCAGGTCCTGGCGGGCGACGGACAGCTCTTCAATGTGCTGGTCACGGGGCACGGCCTGGTCATGGTCTTCTTCATGATCATGCCGTCGCTTTTCGGCGGCCTCGGCAACTGGTTCCTGCCGCTGATGATCGGCGCGCCGGACATGGCCTTCCCGAGGATGAACAACATTTCCTTCTGGTTGACAGCCGTGGCGCTGGTGCTGATTTCGCTTTCGGTCGTGGTCGGCGACGGGGCAGGCACCGGCTGGACGGTCTATGCGCCGCTTTCGACCTCCGGCCATCCGGGACCCTCGGTCGACCTGGCAATCTTCAGCCTGCACCTGGCCGGTGCGGCCTCGATCCTGGCCTCGATCAACTTCATCACCACGATCTTCAACATGCGCGCGCCAGGCATGACCCTGCACAAGATGCCGCTGTTCGTCTGGTCGATCCTAATCACGGCGATCCTACTGGTGCTCGCCATCCCGATCCTGGCCGGCGGCATTACCATGCTGCTGACCGACCGCAATTTCGGCACCACCTTCTTCGATCCGGCGGGTGGCGGCGACCCCGTGCTGTGGCAGCACCTCTTCTGGTTCTTCGGCCATCCCGAGGTCTATATCGTCGTGCTGCCGGCCTTCGGCGTGGTCAGCCAGGTGATCTCAACCTTCTCAAAGAAACCGATCTTCGGCTACCTCGGCATGGCCTACGCCATGGTGGCGATCGGCTTCGTCGGCTTTATCGTCTGGGCCCACCACATGTACACGGTTGGCCTCGACGTCGACACCGACGCCTATTTCATGGCCGCCACCATGGTCATCGCCGTGCCGACCGGCATCAAGATCTTCAGCTGGATCGCCACCATGTGGGGCGGCTCGATCGAGTTCAAGACGCCCATGCTGTTCGCCATCGGCTTCCTCTTTCTCTTCACCGTGGGCGGCGTGACCGGCGTGGTCCTGGCCAATGCTGGCCTCGATATCGCGCTGCACGAGACCTACTTCGTCGTCGCCCATTTCCACTACACCATGTCCATGGGCGCGCTGTTCGGCCTCTTCGCCGGCTTCTACTACTGGATCGGCAAGATGAGCGGCCGTCAGTACCCGGAAACCCTGGGCAAGATCCACTTCTGGATCACCTTCATCGGCGTCAACCTGACCTTCTTCCCGCAGCATTTCGCCGGACTGGCGGGCATGCCTCGGCGCATTCCCGACTATCCCGACGCCTTCGCCGGCTGGAACCTAGTGTCCTCCTGGGGCTCCTATCTCTCCATGCTCGGCGCCGTGTTCTTCCTCTACGTGATCTTCCGCACCTTCACGGCCGGCGAAAAATGCCCTGCCAACCCCTGGGGCGAAGGCGCCACCACGCTGGAGTGGACGGTGAGCTCGCCGCCGCCCTTCCACAGTTTCGAGCGGCTGCCGCTGATCAGGTGACCTAAGGAGAGGGGCGCAGCACATCCGGCGGATTACGCTTCGCCAATCCGCCCTACCTGCCGCTGACGGCCCCCACCGGATGGAAGTCGTGCTCGCCGACGCCTTGCACGATTGTGAAGCGGCAGGGCTGGCCGTCCTTGCCGGTGACTTCGTGCGCGGTCATCGGCGGCACCACGCAGTGCTCGCCCGGCTTCAGCTCGTGGCGGGTACGCGGGGCGCGGGTTTCGACCACCACCGTGCCCTCGATGCCGATGAAGATATCCGAAACGACCGTGTGGTAGTGCCAGGGGACCGCCTCGCCCGCCGCCAGGGTCATGACCTGGACGCGCAGGCCGTCGGCCTCGGAGACCAGCTCGCGGGCGGAGATGCTGTAAGGCAGGTCCTCGGGTGCCGTCATGAGCCCTACTCCTTCACCGCGCCGGTCATGGAGGAGACGTAGTGCTCGACGAAGAAGGAATAGAGGATCGCCACCGGCAGGGAGCCGAAGAGGGCGCCGGCCATCAAGCCGCCCCAGTCGTAGACGTCGAAGGAGATCAGCTCGGTCACGATGCCGACCGGCACGGTCTTGTTCTCGGCCGAGGAGATGAAGGTGAGCGCGTAAATGAACTCGTTCCACGACAGGGTGAAGGCGAAGATGCCGGCGGAGATCAGGCCCGGCACGGAGAGCGGCAGGATGATCTTGACCAGGATCTGCAGCCGGGTGGCCCCGTCGATCAGGGCGCATTCCTCGAGTTCATAGGGGATCGAGCGGAAATAGCCCATCAGCAGCCAGGTGCAGAAGGGAATCAGGATCGTCGGATAGGTCAGGATCAGCGCCAAGTTGGAATCGAACACGCCGAGCTGGAAGACCATGATGGCAAGCGGAATGAAGAGGATGCTGGGCGGCACCAGATAGGCCAGGAAGATCGACATGCCGACATAGCGCGAGCCCTTGTAGCGCAACCGCTCGATGGCGTAGGCGGCGCAGACTGCGCAGAAGATCGAGAGGAAGGTGGAGACAACGGTGACCAGCATGGTGTTCCACATCCAGGCCGGATAGTCGGTCTCGAAGAACAGGCGGCGTATGTTGTCCAGGGTCGGCTCCCAGACCCACATGCCGGCCAGGCCCTTGTAGGCGTGCAGCTCCTCGTTGGTCTTGAAGGCGCAGATCGCCATCCAATAGAAGGGAAAGAGCAGCACGAAGACAAAGATCGCCAGCGGCAGGTAGACCACCACCACGTTGCGCGGCAGCGATTCCAGATAGGCCATGCCGCCTTCGCTGGCAGCCGGTGTTTTCGCGACCGCCTCAGTCATCGCTGCCTCCCTGCTGCCACTTGCGGCGCTGCAGGCCGAAGTAGCTGAAGAGGATCGCCCCCAGCAGGAAGGGGATCATGGCAGTCGCCAAGGCCGCTCCCTCGCCCAAGGAGCCGCCCACGATCGCCCGCTGATAGGACAAGGTCGCCATCAGATGGGTGGCGTTGGAGGGTCCGCCGCGGGTCATGATCCAGATCAGTTGGAAGTCGGTGAAGGTGAAGAGCACGGAAAAGGTCATGACCACGGCGATGATCGGGGTCAGCAGCGGGAAGGTGATGTGGCGGAAGCGCTGCCACTCGCTGGCGCCGTCGATGGTCGCCGCCTCGTAGAGCGAGGGTGAGATGGTCTGCAGCCCGGCCAGCAGGGTGATCGCCACGAAGGGGATGCCGCGCCAGATGTTGGCGGCAATCACCGACCAGCGGGCCGACCACTTCTGGCCCAGGAAGTCGATGGTGTCGTCTCGCAGGCCCATCTCGATCAGGGTCCAGGAGATGACCGAGTCCTGCGAATCGTAGATCCACCAGAAGGCCAGCGCCGAGAGGACCGTCGGCACGATGAAGGGCAGCAGAACGATGGCGCGCAGGAAGGCCTTGAAGGGCAGATGCCGGTTCAGGAGCAAGGCCAACCAGAGGCCGAGCGCGAACTTAATGATGCTGGCGACGACGGTATAGAGGAAGGTGTTGAAGACCGAGAGCCAGAAGACCTGATCCTCGAACAGCCAGGCGTAGTTCTCGAAGCCAACGAACTGGCCGGGCCGGCCGATCTTGACGTCGGTCAGGCCGATCCAGACGCCGAAGCCGAGGGGAAAGGTCAGGAACAGCAGCAGGATCACGCCCGCCGGCAGCATAAAGAAGAAGCCCAGCAGGTTGCGGTTATGGTTCAGCCGTGAGAGCAGGCTAACTGATGGACCGTCGGGGCTTTGCGCTGTTACCGCCATGCCTGGCCTTCAGGAGAAAGCCGCGGTGCGCGCAGGAAACGGCGCGCACCGCGAGCCAAGTCTTAGACCTTGTAGTAGCGCTCGGCGCGCTTCTGCGCGTCGGCCGCCGCCTCCTTCGGCATCTTAGTGCCGAGCGCGGCCTCGGCCACCATGTTCACCACCACGAAGTCGGCGAACACGCTGGAGGCCGCATAGCCAAGCCGGCCGGAATAGCTGTAGGGCAAAGTGCGCGCCGTTGTGTCCTTGAAGACCGCACGCTTGGCATCCTCGGTCCAGACCGGATGGTCGTCGTAGGCCTTGAGCGGATGGGAAAGGTAGCCCACCGAGCCCTGCAGGTGCTGGTTGAACTGATCGGCCTCCATCAGCCAGGAAATCAAAGCCTTGCAGGCATTCGGATACTGCGAATGCTTGTAGATCATCATGGGGAACTGGACATGGAACTCCGTCGGCTTGCCGACGGGTCCGGTCGGATAGTAGGCGTGGTCCATGTCGTTGGCGATCTCGTCCATGCCCTCGCGCTGGGCGGCGGCATAGATCGAGATGCCGTTGTTGGTCAGACTGCAGGCGTTCTGCAGGAAGGCCTTGTTGTTGTGGCCGTCGAGCCAGGAGGCCGTGCCGGGGAGGAAGTGCTGGGCCAGCTCGCGCACGTACTCGAGGCCGGCCACCGTCTCCGGGCTGTCGAGCACGACGTTGTCGTCGTCGTCGACCACCTTGCCGCCGTGCGACCAGAGGATCCAGTGGGTCCAGCAGTTGCCGTCGCCGCTGGCGTTGCCGAGCGCGAAGCCGCCGGGCGTGCCGTTCTTCTTCAGGCCTTCCATCAGCTTCAGGAAGTCGTCCGTGTTGTCCGGCACGCCGTCGAAGCCGGCGGCCTGCACGTGCGACACCCGGTAGTTGATGAAGTTGCCGCTGAAGAAGTAGGGGATGCTGATCCAGGAGTCTTCGTGCTGCGAGTAGAACTCGGCGATCGGGTACCAGCCGCCGTACTTGCCGCCCAGATAGTCGGCGACGTCCTTCACGTCGACCAGCTTGTCGGGATAGAGATGCGGATCGGCGTGGATGGTCCAGACGATGTCCGGGCCGCTGCCGATGCTGGCCGCCACCGCCGACTTGGGCCGCAGGTCCTCGAAACCCTCGTTGTCCACGCGCACGGCTACGCCGGTTGCTTGGGTGAAGGCATCGATCAGCGCCATGAAGGCCTCGTCCTCGGACTTCACGAAGTGCTTCCAGCGCAGCAGCCGAATGGCGGCGCCGTCCTCCGGCGTCCAGGGGTTCTCTGCCGCCCAGACCCGCGCGGATTGGATCAGCGCCGGCCCAGCCACAGCGCCGATAGCCAGTCCGGCCGTGGTTTTCAGCAGGTCGCGTCTGGTGAAGTTGCTCATCTTTGCCTCCTCTGTTCTGAATCGGATTTTGTTGTTTCGCGTTTCTCCACCACTAACCGATGAACGTCTGGCGCCAATTCACATCATGCGCTGTCCGCTCTCCGCATCGAAGAGATGCGCCACCTGCGGCGAGGGCCGGAGCGCTATCGGCTGGCCCGGCGCGAAGGCGTGGCGCTCCTGAAAGGCGACCTGCACCTCGGCCCCTGCCATGTGGCAGACCACCAGGGTCTCGGCGCCGGTCGGCTCGACCACCACCACCTCGGCCGGCACGTCCTGGCCCTCAACGCCGAGGCTGAAGTGCTCTGGTCGCATGCCGTACATGACCCGGCTGCCTTCCGGTGCGCCGCCGTTGCCGGCGAAGGGCAGGACTGTGCCGTCGTCGGTGACCACGCTGGCCATGCCGTTGTTGGACTGAACCCGCCCGGGGATCAAGTTCATCGCCGGCGAGCCGATGAAGGTCGCGACGAAGACGTTATCCGGCTGATCGTAGACCTCCAGCGGCGGGCCGCTCTGTTCGATCCGCCCGTCGCGCATCACGACGATCTTGTCGGCCATGGTCATGGCCTCGATCTGGTCGTGCGTGACATAGACCGAGGTGCTGCCGAGGCGCTGGTGCAGCTCGCGGATCTCGGTGCGCATCTGCACCCGCAGCTTGGCGTCCAGATTCGACAGCGGTTCGTCGAAGAGAAAGACCTGCGGGTCGCGCACGATGGCCCGGCCCATGGCGACACGCTGGCGCTGGCCGCCGGAAAGCTGCCGCGGATAGCGGTCGAGGAATTCGCCCAGGTTCAGAATATCGGCGGCACGGCGCACCTGCTGGTCGATCGTCTCGGAATCTATCTTGGCCAGCTTCAGGCTGAAGGCCATGTTGTCGTAGACCTTCATGTGCGGATAGAGCGCGTAGTTCTGGAACACCATGGCCACGTCGCGCTCTTTCGGCGGCAGCCGGTTGACGACCCGTCCGCCGATCGCGATCTCGCCGCCGGTGATCTCCTCCAGTCCGGCAATCATGCGCAACAGGGTGGACTTGCCGCAGCCGGAGGGTCCGACCAGGACCACGAAGGACTGATCGACGATATCGACATCCACGCCGTGCAGCACTTCGGTCGTGCCGAAGGACTTGCGGGCACCGCGGATCTCGACGGATGCCATGGTTCCTCCCAAGAGCGCCCGGCTGCTGGTAGCGCCGGGTTCTTCGTGCCACAAGAGCAATAACGTATACATTAATCACTAGGGAACGATCCGTCTACCGAGTTTCTGGCCGGGGCCCGGGCAAATCGTCCAGGAAAGGCCGGCGCTGCCCGCCAAGGCGCGATGTTGCAGGCGGCAGGCTGCGGTTCCATGATGCCTGCCCGAGCAGACATCGATTCCGCCCCGCGATCATCCGTCCGGATGATCGCATCAGCCAACGCCAGCCCGAGACGACGCCGCGATATTGATTCGCTACCCGGGGATCGGCCACAACCAGGGGCCGCCCCTCGATCCGGAGAGCCGATGGCGCGCCCACAGCTGGCGCAAGGCGCAGGAAAAGGCCTGGTCCAATCCGCCGATCGAGGTGGTCCGCAGCCGCTCCAGATGGGCCCGCGAACTTGGCCTGAGCTATCGCGCCTATACCGCCGTGCTGCTCGACCGCGGCGCGCACCTCGAAACGATCGTCTTCGATCTGGGCGGCACCCTGGTGCGGGTTGCCGCCGACGAGGTATATCTGGATGCGGTTGGACAAGTGGAGCTTCTGCCGGGGGTCGCGGAAAAGCTATCGCAACTCGCCAACTGCAAGATCTTCGTCATCACCAACCAGGCCGGCGTGGCCGAGGGACTGATGAGCGAGGCACAAGCCCATGACCTGGTCGCGCAGGTCAACGCGCAGGTCGGCGGCAAGATCACCGACTATCGTATCTGCATGGACGCCAAGGATAGCGGCAGCGAATTCCGCAAACCGCGCCCGGGCATGGTCCTCGATCTGCTCAAGACCCATGGTCTGTCGCGCCACGGCACCTTCATGGTCGGCGACAGCGAAAGCGATCGTGGCTGCGCCGCCGCGGCCGATCTCGCCAGCTTCATCTGGGCGCCGGACTATTTCGGCTGGCGCTGACTTCCGGCGCCGCAGGATCTGGCCGCCCGGGCAGGCGATCTGTCATGATGCCGCGTCGTTGCAGGGAAGCCGGCCATGCGGGAGGTGTCATGCTGAAGATCTGGGGGCGCCCCAACTCGATCAACGTTCAGAAGGTCATGTGGTGCGTTGGCGAGCTTGGCTTGGAACACGAGCGGATCGACCTCGGGCGCGAGTTCGGCAGTACGCGCCAGGACTGGTATCTGGCCATGAACCCGAACGGCCTGATCCCGACGATCGACGATGACGGCTTCGTTCTGTGGGAGTCGAATGCCATCGTGCGCTATCTGGCGGAGAAGTACGGCTTGGGTGGCCTCTGCCCGAAGCCTTTCGAAGAACGGGCGGACGCCGACCGCTGGATGGAGTGGCATGTCACGACGATCCAGCCGCAAATGCACCCGATCTTCTGGGGCCTGGTCCGCACGCCACCGGAGCGGCGCAACACGGCGGCGATCGAAGCCGCGACGGAACAGCTCGGCCAGACCTTCGCCCTCCTCGACTGGCATCTGGAGGGCCGCAGCTTCATGCTGGGTGAGAGCCTGACCATGGCCGACATCCCGCTCGGTGCCTCGGTCTACCGCTGGAACGCCTTGACCGTGAAGCGACCGCGACACGCTAACCTACGCGCCTGGTACGAGCGCCTCTGCGAACGCGAGGCCTTCCGCCGCCACGTCATGATCCCACTGTCCTAGGCGCTGCCCCATGGCGCACGAGAGCAGGACTACCTCGGAGATCGATATCCGCGCCTACCGCCTGGCGCGGGTCAAGGCGCAACTCGCCGAGCGGGATCTGGCGGGCATCCTGCTGTTCGATCCGATCAACATTCGCTACGCGACCGGCAGCCGCAACATGCAGGTCTGGACCATGCACAACATCTGCCGCTACGCCTTCGTCGCGACAGAGGGGCCGGTCGTGCTGTTCGACTTCAGCGCCGCCCTGCACTTGGCGGCGAATCTGGAGACGGTCGACGAATGCCGGCCGGCCAAGTCCTGGGACTACGGCGCCGTCGGCGGCCGGGCCGAAGAGATCGCCAGCGCCTGGGCCGAGGAGATCGCCGATTTGGTCCGTAGCCACGGTGGCGGCAACTGCCGGATCGCGCTCGACCGGGCCGACCTGCTGCCGGCGCAGGCCCTAACAGCGCGCGGCCTCACGCCCGAGGACGGCAAGGCGGCGATGGAACGCGCCCGCGCCATCAAGTCCGCGACCGAGATCGAGGCCATGCGGCAGGCGCTCGCAGTTTGCGCCGAGGCGGTCGCGGCCATGCGCGCGGCCGTCGAGCCGGGCGCGCGGGAAAGCGACATGCTGGCTATTCTCTCGCGCGAGAACATCGCGCGTGGCGGCGAGTACATGGAGACCCGCCTGCTCACTTCCGGCCCGCGCACCAACCCCTGGTTCCAGGAAACGGCGGACCGGGTGATGGAGGACGGCGACCTGCTGTCCTTCGATACCGACCTGATCGGGCCCGGCGGCTTCTTCACCGACATCTCGCGCAGCTGGCTGGTCGGCGACGGCCGGCCGAGCGACGAGCAACGCCGGCTCTACGACCTGGCGCGCCAGCAACTGGAGCACAACACCGCGCTGCTAAAGCCCGGGCTGGGTTACCTGGAGATGACGGAAAAGGCCTGGAACCTGCCTGAACTCTACCGGCCCAACCGCTACGCCGACATCGCCCATGGCGCCGGCCTGGGTGTGGAGTATCCGCTGATCTACTACCCGGAGGACGCAGCGGGCGGTGCCTACGACGGTGTTTTCGAGGAGAACATGGTGGTCTGCGTCGAGAGCTACATTGGCGCCGTCGGCGGCCGCGAAGGTGTCAAGCTGGAGCAACCGCTGCTGATCACCGAAAGCGGTGTGGTGTCGCTCTGCGACTATCCCTTCGAGGAGGACTACCACTGAGCGGCCAGCTTCCTGCCGGCGGCGGGATGGCCTATAACGCCGGCATTCCCACATAGAAACGGTTTCAGGGGGCATCATGGCATTCGCAGGCATCGACTATCTGGCGGTTCTGATCGCCGCCGTGGCCGGTTTCGCCTTCGGCTCGGTCTGGTACGGCGTGCTCGGCAAGCCCTGGATGGCGGCGGTCGGCAAACCCAAAGAGGCCTTCAAGCCGACGCCGGGGCCCTTCATCATCGCCTTCGTCTGCCAACTTGTGATGGCCTGGATGCTGGCCGGTGTGATCGGTCACCTGGGCGACATTACGGTGGTGCGCTCGCTGATCTCCGCCTTCTTCGTCTGGTTCGGCTTCGTCGTCACCACCATGCTGGTCAACCACCGCTTCCAGTCGGCGAGCTGGTCCCTGAGCCTGATCGACGGCGGCCACTGGTTGGGCGTGCTGCTCTGCATGGGCCTAGTGATCGGCCTCTTCGGCGTCTGAGCGGCTAAGGCGAGCTGCACCCTCAGCGCGGCGCGCGGCCGCCGATCGACTTGGTGATCTGCTCGGCGGCCCGTTTCACCTGGGGGCCGAGCTCGCCGATCCGCTCGTCGGGAATGCGCACCGAAGGGCCGGAGACCGAAATACCGGCGACCGCCTCACCGTACTCGTTGTAGATCGGCGCCGCCACGCAGCGCATGCCCAGGGTGCGCTCCTCGTCGTCCAGGGCCCAGCCGCGTTTGCGGGTGGTCTCCAACTCGGCCGCGAGACGTGCGGTATCGACGATGGTCTTGTCGGTAAAGCCGGCTAGCCCCTTGGCCTGCAGCAACGCCTTCACCTTCTGATCCGACAGCTCGGCCAGCAGCGCCTTGCCGATGCCCGAGGCATGCATGGGCCCGCGTGAGCCCGGCCGGAAGAAGGCACGGATCGCCTCGTGGGTCTCGACCTGGGAGATGAAGATAACGTCGCCATCGTCGGCGATCGCCAGGTTCACGGTCTCGCCGGAGGCCTCCATGAGGTCGTGCATGACGGCCCGTCCCACCTCGGCCACCTGGGCGCGGCGTTGGAAAGCGCTGCCGATGCGATAGGCCTCGACCCCGACCGCCCACTGCTGCCGCTCCTCGATGAAGTCGACGATGCCGTGGCTCTGCAGGGTCATGAGAAGCCGATGCGCCGTGGAGGGCGGGAAGCCGGCGCGCTGCGACAGCTCGGTCAGGCTGAGACCGTCGGCCGCGGCCACCAGCTTCAACAGCTTCAACGCCCGGTCGAGCGATTGGACGGCTCCCGCCGAGGATGACTCCGCAGTCGAGCGGGGCCGTCCGCGCCCGCGCCGTACCGGCGTTTCGATGGCCATGGCAACTCCCTCTTTTCGACAATTATTCATTCAGCATAGACAAAAAATTATTCCATGAAAATTCCTATATGGCATAATGGAAAATTTTTTCATTATGAAAATCAATGAATTATAGATTTTTATCGAAAATTGGAAAAATATTCCAGAAAAATTGACAACAACACTCCATCTCACCATAGTCTCCTTCGAGGACAAGGAAGGAGACGCGCAATGGCAAGGATGAAGGCGATCGAGGCAGCCGTCCGGGTGATGGAGAGGGAAGGCGTCAAGCATGCCTTCGGCGTGCCCGGCGCGGCGATCAATCCGCTTTATGCGGCCCTGCGGCAGCGCCGCTCCATCGACCATGTGCTGGCGCGCCACGTCGAAGGCGCCTCCCACATGGCGGAGGGCTTCACCCGGGCCAAGCCCGGCAACATCGGCGTCTGCATCGGCACCTCCGGCCCGGCGGGCACCGACATGATCACCGGCCTCTATTCGGCCAGCGCCGATTCGATCCCGATCCTCTGCATCACCGGCCAAGCGCCGCTCGCGCGGCTCACCAAGGAGGATTTCCAGGCCGTCGACATCGAAACGATTGCCAAGCCGGTTACCAAATGGGCTGTGACGGTGCGCGAGCCGGCGCAGGTGCCGCGCGCCTTCCAGCAGGCCTTCCACCTCATGCGGTCGGGCCGCCCCGGCCCGGTGCTGATCGACCTGCCGATCGACGTGCAGATGGCCGAGATCGAGTTCGACGACGAGACCTACGAGCCCCTGCCCATTTACAAGCCGGCCGCCCCGCGCAAGCAGATCGAAAAGGCGCTCGCCATGCTGGACGAAGCCGAGCGCCCGCTGATCGTGGCCGGCGGCGGCATCATCAACGCCGACGCCGCCGACCTGTTGGTCGCGTTCGCCGAGATCACCGGCATCCCGGTGGTGCCGACCCTGATGGGCTGGGGCGCGATCCCCGACGACCATCCGCTGATGGCCGGCATGGTCGGGCTGCAGACCAGTCACCGCTACGGCAACGCGACCTTCCTGAAATCCGATTTCGTGCTCGGCATCGGCAACCGCTGGGCCAACCGTCATACCGGCTCGGTCGGGGTCTACACCAAGGGCCGCACGTTCATCCACGTCGACATCGAGCCGACCCAGATCGGCCGGGTCTTCATGCCCGATTACGGCATCGTTTCCGACGCCAAGGCGGCCTTGGAGCTCTTCATCGAGGTGGCCAAAGAGTGGAAGGCCGCCGGCAAGCTGAAGGACCGCAGCCCCTGGGCGGCGGACTGCGAGCACCGCAAACTGCACATGCTGCGCAAGAGCCACTACGACCAGGTGCCGCTGAAACCGCAGCGGGTCTACGAGGAGATGAAGGAGGCCTTCGGGCGCGACGTCTGCTACGTCACCACCATCGGCCTGTCGCAGATCGCGGCCGCCCAGTTCCTCAACGTCTACGGTGCGCGTAACTGGATCAACTGCGGCCAGGCCGGCCCGCTCGGCTGGACCCTGCCGGCTGCCCTGGGCGTGCGCAAGGCGCGGCCCGAGGCCGAGATCGTCGCCATTTCCGGCGACTACGACTTCCAGTTCATGATCGAGGAACTGGCGGTCGGCGCTCAGTTCAAGCTGCCCTACCTGCACGTGGTGGTGAACAACTCCTACCTCGGGCTGATCCGCCAGGCGCAGCGCGGTTTCGACATGGACTATCAGGTCGGCCTCGCCTTCGAGAACGTCAACGCCCCGGACCTGGGCGGCTACGGCGTCGACCACGTGGCGGTGGCCGAGGGCCTCGGCTGCAAGGCGATCCGTGTCAAGAGCCCTAACGAGTTCAAGGAGGCCTTCGCCCAGGCCAAGCAGATGATGGCGGAGTTCCGCGTGCCGGTGGTGATCGAATTCATCCTGGAGCGGATCACCAACATCTCCATGGGCACCGAGGTCGACGACGTGAAGGAGTTCGAGGAGATCCTTTGCCTGGATCCGACCCTCGCGATGAACGACATTGCCGACAATCCGCCCGACATCGGCCTCGACCAGGTCGATGAGAGGGAGCCGGCGCACGCCTAGGCGCTCGGAAAGCACGCCGGAATAGCCAAAGCAAGAGGAGACCGCCATGCCCAAGTTCGCCGCCAACCTCTCCATGATGTTCGGGGAGCACGACTTCCTGGATCGCTTTCAGGCCGCCGCAGAGGCCGGCTTCAAGGGCGTCGAATATCTCTTCCCCTACGACTACGACAAAGCGGACTTGGCCGAACGCTTGAGCACGCACGGGCTGACCCAAGTGCTCTTCAACCTGCCGGCCGGCGACTGGGGTGCCGGCGAACGCGGCCTGGCCTGCCTGCCGGAGCGTAAGGGTCAGTTTCAGGAGAGCGTCGGGCTGGCCATCGACTACGCGAAGTCGCTGGACTGCAAGATGGTCCACAGCATGGCCGGGCTGGCGCCGGATGGAGCCGACCCCTTGGCCTTGAGACAGTGCTACCTCGAGAACCTTCGCTTCGCCGCACAGGCGACCAAGGAGGCCGGCTTCTCGCTGCTGATCGAGCCGATCAACAACCACGACATTCCCAGCTATTTTCTGAATTACAGCGCCCAGGCCCTAGAAACCATCGACGAGGTCGGGGCCGACAACCTCTTCCTGCAGTACGACATCTATCACATGCAGATCATGGAGGGCGACCTGGCACCGACCATCGAGGCCAATCTGTCGCGCATCGCCCACATGCAGCTGGCCGACACGCCGGGCCGGCACGAGCCGGGCACGGGAGAGATCAACTATCCCTTCTTGTTCGACCACATCGACCGTATCGGATATACCGGCTGGATCGGATGCGAATACAAGCCGGCGGGAACCACCGCCGAAGGCCTCGATTGGTTCGCACCCTACCGCGACGCCGGCAAGGCCGCTGCCTAAATGCGAAAGCACGGGAGAACGACGACATGGCGAAGATCGGTTTCATCGGCCTCGGCATCATGGGCGTGCCTATGGCCGGCCACCTGTTGGACGGCGGCCACGAGCTCTGCACGGCGACCCACCGCAGCGCGCCTGCACAAGAGCTTCTGGACAAGGGCCTGCAGGTGCTGCCGTCGATCAAGGCGGTCGCCGAGGCGGCGGAGATCGTCATCGTCATGGTGCCCGATACGCCGCAGGTCGAGGCCGTGCTGTTCGGCGAGAACGGTGTGGCCGAGGGCCTGAGCGACGGCAAGCTGGTGATCGACATGAGCTCGATCTCGCCGATCGAAACCAAGGTCTTCGCCGAGAAGATCAAGGTGCTCGGCGCCGACTACCTGGATGCGCCGGTCTCCGGCGGCGAGGTCGGCGCCAAGGCGGCCTCCCTCACCATCATGGTCGGTGGCTCCGAGGCGGCCTTCGAGCGTGCCAAGCCGGTCTTTGAACTGATGGGCAAGAACATCACCCTCGTCGGCGACAACGGCGTCGGCCAGACCACCAAGGTGGCCAACCAGATCGTCGTCGCGCTGACCATCGAGGCCGTGGCCGAGGCCCTGGTCTTCGCCTCCAAGGCCGGCGCCGATCCGGCCAAGGTGCGCCAGGCGTTAATGGGTGGCCTCGCCTCCTCGCGCATCCTCGAGGTGCACGGCGAGCGCATGATCGCCCGTACCTTCGACCCCGGCTTCCGCATCGAGCTACACCAGAAGGATCTCAACCTGGCCCTCCAGGGCGCCAAGGCGCTCGGTGTCGCCCTGCCCAACACGGCCACGGCGCAGGAGCTGTTCAACGCCTGCTGCGCCCACGGCGGCGGCGGCTGGGACCACTCCGGTATCGTCCGCGCCCTCGAAGGATTGTCCAACCACGAAGTCGGCGGCGGCGCCCTCGGAGACGACCAAGCGGCGGCTTAGGGGCGCACCTACCCTAGCGCCGGCTCAGCTCTGGGCCGGCGTTAGCAGCACCTTACCGCCGCGGGCTTCGCGACCGGCGTGGGCGAGGGCGGCCTTGATGTCGACGAGCGGATAGGCCGCTTCGACCGCAACTTGCAGGCTGCCGTCGGCGAGCCGCGCCATAAGCTCCGCGTACATGGACTGCAGCGCGGCGAAGGGCGTTTCGCGTGCCAGCTTGGCGAGCCAGAAGCCGGTCAGGGTGATGCTTCGGAAGACCAGCTGTTCGGCGGCGAGCTGGCAGGGTTGGCCGCTCAGCAGGCCGTAGTTGACGACGATACCCTCCTCCGCCAGGCAGGCCGCCAGGTGGTTCGTCGCGGCGCCGGCCACAGCATCGATGCCGAGCTTGATGGCCGCCCCGTCCGTGGCGGCGGCGACTCGCTCGGCCAGGTCTTCGCCCTCGAGCACGACCACGTCGGCGCCGGCCTCTTTCAGAGGGGCCTCCAGGGATTCACGGCGCACCACGTTGACGGTCTTCAGGCCCCGGGCCTTGGCCAGACCGATCACGTTTGTCCCGACGCCCGAGTTGGCGGCATTCTGGATTACCCAGTCGCCGGGCTGCAGATCGCGGTAGTTTTTTAGCATCAAATAGGCCGTCGCCGGATTGACCTTCAGCATGGCGAGCTGCTGCGGGTCGATCCCAGGCGGCGCCTTGACCGCCTGCTCCGCCTTCAAGGTCACGTGCTCTGCCCAATTGGTGCGGCCCAGGCTCATCACCAGGTCGCCCACGGCGAGCTGCGACACGCCGCTACCGACGGCGACCACGCGCCCCGCCCCTTCGATGCCGAGCGGCGCCGGCAGCTGCGGGCGGGTCGCGTACTTGCCTTCGATCAGCAGAAGGTCCGCCGGATTGATCGGCGCGGCCAGGATCTTAACCACCACCTCGTCGGCCGACGGCGTGCCGGGATCCTCCACCTCGTCGCAATCGACAACCTTGGACGGATCGCCGAAGTCCTTGAGCCGTGCCACCTTCATCTTGCGCTCGCCTAGGGCCTGTTGAGATTCAGGATTCCCTTTTGGGTTTGTTTGTGATTCAAGCTCGGGATGGAACGCTTTGTGCTGACAGACGCCCAATGGGCGAAGATTGAGCCGCACTGCCTGGGCAAACCGACGG